>ENA-ORVB01000036-ORVB01000036.1-human-gut-metagenome-genome-assembly--contig:-NODE-36-length-106149-cov-11.0507_pt1 | contig 106149 bp, 73 predicted proteins | sample MGYA00242090_ERZ509231 | MGnify/ENA primary metagenome ERZ509231 (study PRJEB26280, sample SAMEA2338798) | human gut metagenome | biome: human gut; feature: human-associated habitat; material: faeces...
GGGCTTATCAGGCAGTATATCCCAAAGGGTAAGGACTTTAGTGAAGTAACCAACAAACAGATTAAGTGGATTGAAAATAAACTCAATAATCGACCTCGTAAAAGACTTGGATACCTCACGCCAAACGAAAAATTTAAACAAATTATTAATCAGAATTCTGTTGCATTTGCAAGTTGAATTCAGCAATCCTAAAAAATGAGGATATGAAAAAATTTTACGCTCTTTTTTGTTTTATACTGACACTCCTGGTATGCTCAACCCCGTTGAGCGCGCAGGATGCTGCCACCGTAATCGGGAAAATTACTCCCGTTACCTCACTTGACCAGCTCAAGGATGGCGCCCAGCTCGTATTCTACAACGCGGGCCGGCAAACCTACATATATGAAGACACGGAAAACGGCAATCTCATGCTTTCTGCCGACTTCCAGGTCATGCAAATGGGCAATAGCCGCTTTATGTTTACACTCAGCAACGTTGCGGCCAACGGCAACAATGTAAGTGCCAAGATCAAGACGCCGAAAAACCTTTACGTGCCGCAACTTGAATCAGGCAAAATCGTTGCCTCCAGCAACGCGGGCGATTCCTTTACCTTTACGCTCTCGGCCTCTGGCAACAACAGATGGAACATTCAGGGCACCAACGGACTCTATTTCAACGGAAACGGAAATACCAGCGGTGACAACTCAAACGGCATGGTCGGCTGGAACGCCACAGGCGGCAACAGCGACTACCTGATTTACGAGGTGGAGACGGCTACCATTGATACCTACGTTCAATATGCCCAGCTGACATTCTATGACAGCGACAACAACATCATTGACGACTATGGCACAGAAATGACGCTGACCAACGGCGACTCGGCCAGCGTGCCTTCATTCGATTTCTTCAAGTTTGATTATGAAAGAACCATGCCGCAGGAACTGTTCTCACCCTCAGGCCGGTTCCTGGGTGACATCAACAACGAGATTCTCTACATCTGCTACCGTCAGGACAGCCTGCCTTTCAACACGGTCAAGATAGAGAACAACGCCTTCAGTGACGATACGAAATGGTACACCATCAAGATGCGTGAAAAATACCTCTGCGCCAATCCGGGTGAAGAATCAAGCACAGTAAGCCTGGTTTCCGAAAAACCGGCCAAACCGTATGAGGACAAATACCTGTGGTGCTTTGTAGGTGACGCACGCAACGGATTCAAGGTTTACAACCGCGCCACCGGCACAACCTATGCGCTGCAGAACGACGCGCCCACCAATGCCGGCAACATCAATCTGAAACAAGGTGAAGGCTCATCCTACCTGCTTTCCTACCAGAACAATGCCTACCTGTTCCGTGCCGCTTCAGACGAGGTGACCAACGCCTACTGGAACGACTTCAGCGCACAGGGCGTACTGAAATTCTGGGTTAGCGACAACGCCACTTCCGACGCCGGCTCAAAAATTACTTTTGAGGCCTACAACCCCCACCTGACATGGGTGAACATTGACGTGCGCCGCGTTGACGAGCAGATGAACCCGATTGACACCATTACCGTAGAAGCCGCACTGGGCGAGGAACTCGAACTGCCGGCCGCTCCTGAAAACTACACCCTGGAGTCAAAGGAATTCGAACACTACGTGGTAGAAAATACCGACCCCATTACTGTGGTCTACGCCAAATACCGCACCACCATCATCAAGATGCTGGAGGAAGGCACTGACAAGCTGTTGCAGACCGACACGCTGCTCACCCCCAAAGGCACTGAACTGACCATGCCTATCCCGACCGACGGACTCTATGTTCTCGTTACCAAGGGATATGAAGAATACGTAGCCGAAAAGGATTCGGTCATTACGCTCTACTTCAAGTTCGGCCTGCCGTTTGAACCGGCTACCATCGTTGACGGCCAGTTCCCGGCCGACCAGACCAAGTGGTATCACATCAAGCTGCGCGGAAAATACATTGCCGCCAATGCTGACGACCCCACACAGCCGTGTATCACCGTAACGGGCGAACCGGCCGACAACGACCTGTACCTCTGGACCGTAACGGGCGACACCATCAACGGATTCTATCTCTACTGCCGTGCTTACGGTGCTGCCATGGGTCTGGGCTCAGCCCTTTCCTCTGACGTGGAGAACTCCGTAGGCAACATCGTGTTCTACCCCTACCTGACCGAAACGCCTTCAGCCTATCGCCTCAGCCGCAACGGCACGGGCTACAGCCTGATGCTGGAAGGCTCGGAAAACGTTTATATCAACGAATTCGGCGGTGTGGACAACGTAGTGGCTTACTGGGTCAGCGAAAACGCTGCCAAGGACAACGGCTCACGTCTGGAGTTTGAAGAAGTAGGCATCGTGCCCGAAGGCATCGACAACGTAACGCTCACTCCGGCCGACAACGCGGTTTACGACCTGAGCGGCCGCCGCGTAAGCAACCCCTCAAAAGGCATTTACATCATTAACGGCAAGAAGGTTTACCTGAAGTAAGCCCTCAGCAAGCCCAAGCATTTCAGCATGGCATGCAAACCACGCGCCCGGCGGCCGTGAGTTGCATGCCATGCTTGCGTTCAGGGGGTACCCTGCCTCCCCCCGGCAGAAAACGACGCATGTCCTCCCCTCCCTCTGCACCTTGCGGAAAAAAGGCCGGAAGTAAAAGAAACAAAGTGCCGGCCAAAAATTTCCAGGTGCCGGTTTTTTTCCGCTTCGGAGCCGCCTTGTTTTCCCTCCTCGGGCAAGGCCGCAGAACACGCGGTTATTTTTTTTAACAAGACCGGCAGATTTTTAAATTTTATGGCATATTTTCAGTTTTTATACGTATCTTTGTCCAAAACAGCACGCCTCAGGAAAGCCCGTTCCGGACTCTACCAAGGCCATAAAAAGCGATACTATGCTAAACAACTGCCACTTCTCGCAACTCATCCATCAGCAAGCTGCCCAATACGGTTCGAAAACCGCCCTCAGCTACCGTGACTACGATCAGAACAAATGGATTCCCATCAGCTGGACCGAATTTTCCGAAAAAGTGTCGGCCGTATCACGTGCGCTGCTGGCCCTGGGCACAAGCGTACAGGAAAACCTGGGTATATTTTCACAAAACAAGCCCGAAAGCCTGATGGTTGATTTCGGGGCCTACGGTGTGCGCGCCGTTACCATTCCCTTCTACGCCACCAGCAGCGCCGCCCAGGTGCAGTATATGGTCAATGATGCCGAAGTGCGCCTGCTTTTCGTGGGCGAGCAGTTGCAGTATGACACCGCACGCCGCGTGCTGCCCGTATGCCCCACGCTGGAGCGCATGATTATCTTTGACCGCAAGGTCGTAAAGCACGAGAACGACCACCTCTCGCTCTATTTCGACGAATTCCTGGCCCTGGCCGACAGCCGGTATCAGGAAGAGGTGGACAAGCGCTCGGCCGTGCAGAAGTTTGACGAGCTGGCCAACATCCTCTACACCAGCGGCACCACGGGCGACAGCAAGGGCGTGATGATTACGCACGAGATGTACCACGCCGGACTGGCAGCCAACGACGCCGTGCTGCCGCTGAGCGAAAAGGACGTGTTTCTGAACTTCCTGCCCTTTACCCATATTTTTGAACGCGCCTGGACCTATCTGGGCCTGGCCGAGGGGGCCGAAATGGCCGTCAATCTGGTGCCGCAGGACGTGTTGCAGTCCATGCGCGAGGTTCACCCCACGTGTATGTCGGCCGTGCCGCGTTTCTGGGAGAAGGTGTACCACGGCGTACTCGAAAAAATAGAAAAAGGCTCGTTCATTGAGCGCCGCCTCATCAAGGAAGCCCTTGAGGTGGGCAAGCGCTACAGCCGCTATAAGGCCGCCGGCAAACACGTGCCGCTGAGCCTGAGCCTGAGCTACCGCTTTTATGAAGGTACCGTCATCAAGCTGCTGCGCAAGACGCTGGGCCTGGAGCGGGCCAACTTTTTCCCAACCGCCGGAGCCGCCGTACCGCCCGTGGTGGAGGAGTTTGTACACGCCACCGGCATCAACATGGTGGTAGGCTACGGCCTGACAGAATCCACCGCCACCGTGTCGTGCGACATTCTGGGCATGCCCTACACCGTAGGGTCAGTGGGCCGCCTGATTGAAGGCCTCGAGCTGCGCATCGGCGACAACGAGGAAATCCTGCTGCGCGGCAAGACCATCACGCCGGGCTACTACAAGAAAGAAAGCATCACCCGCCACGCCATCGACAAGGACGGATGGTTCCACACGGGCGACGCAGGCTACATGAAAAACGGCGAACTCTTCCTTAAAGAGCGCATCAAGGACCTTTTCAAAACCTCCAACGGCAAATATATCGCCCCCCAGATGATTGAAACGAAACTGGTGGTCGACCGCCTCTTTGAGCAGGCCGTCATCATAGCCGACAAGCGCAAGTTCGTATCGGCCCTCATCGTGCCCAACTACCAGCTGCTGGAAGAGTATGTGCACCTGCGCGGCATGAGCTTCAAGTCGCGCGAGGAAATGTGTGCGCACCCCGCCGTATATGCCCTTATCGAAACACGCATCAACACCCTGCAGCAGGATCTGGCCAACTACGAGCGCATCAAACGCTTCATCATACTGCCCCAACCCTTCAGCATTGAAAACGGCGAACTGACCAACACCCTGAAGGTAAAACGCGCCGTGGTCTACCAGCACTATGCCGAAAAAATCCAGAAACTCTATGACGATGCTGAAAAGGAAGCCGTCAAGGAAATTGACCCCAACTCCATACATCTGATTTAACCCCCCGCCCGGCCCAACCGCAAAAACCGGCATTGCGGGACATGCCTGACATGTTAAACATCTTTAATTTTGTCAATGCCCCGTCATATTTGTAGTACTTTTGTAGCAAATTCGCGATTGTATGGATATTATTCATATAGATACCTGCCCGATTTGCGGCAGCCAACACCTTGAAGAAGCCGGCACCTGTATGGACCACTACGCCACAGGTGAATCATTTAAAATATGGAAGTGCCGGGACTGCCGTTTCCGCTTTACGCAGGACTTTCCCGACGAGTCGGTCAATGCACGCTATTACGACTCTCCCGACTATATTTCGCATTCAGACACCCGCCGGGGGCTGATGAACAAGATATACCACTGGGCGCGCACCTTCATGCTGCGCCGCAAGCGCAACCTCGTCACCAGCGCCACGGAACTCAAGCGCGGACATCTGCTCGACATCGGTTCGGGCACTGGGTACTTTGCCCACGAAATGAAAAAAATAAGCTGGAACGTCACCGCAGCCGAAAAGAGCGAAAACGCCCGCCGTTTTGCACAGCAGCACTTCAACATAGACCATCTGGTCAGCCCCGAAGAGTTGGAAAACATACCCGACGCCACATTTGACGCCGTCACCATGTGGCACGTGATGGAGCATGTGCAGCAGCTCGACCACGAATGGGAGCTGGTGAACCGTCTGCTCAAGCCCGACGGCATATTCATCATGGCTGTACCCAACTTTGAATCGGCCGACGGCAGCATCTACGGCACCCACTGGGCTGCCTACGACGTGCCGCGCCACCTGTGGCACTTCAATTCTGAAAACGTACATACCATTGCCGCCCGCCACGGCTTTAAAATGCTCGAGATGCAGGCCATGCCGCTTGATGCTTTTTTCATATCCATCCTTTCCGAGCGCTACGCCGGCACAAAAAATGCCTTTGTACAAGGCATGAGTACCGGTTTGAAGTGCTATTTCAAGGCCGGCGGCCGACCCGAGTTAAGCAGTTCGATTATTTATGTGATGAAAAAGAAAAAAAATGGCTAACCGCATCAAAAAAAGAAGAAGCAGCGGCGTAATGAGCGCCGTTACTTCATGTATCAGCACCACTTTAGTACTCATCCTGCTGGGCATTGTCATGTTTTTTGTAACGCTGGGCAATAACCTGAGCCGCTCCCTGCGTGAAAACTTCACGGTGCAGGTTCTGCTGAGCGACAGCCTGCGGCCCTATCAGGCACAGGCCCTGGCCAGCAAGCTCTACCGCGAACCCTTTACCCTGAAAATGAGTTACAGCTCGAAGGAAAAGGCCACCCGCGAGCAGGCTGAAGCCCTGGGTACCGACCCGACGGAATTTCTGGGCGCCAGCCCCATACCGGCTTCGTTTGAGATTCACCTGAAAGCCCCCTACACCACGCGTGACAGTCTGGACCGCTACATGCCCTACATCAAGCAGCAAAAGGGCGTGACCGACGTCATTTATCCGCAGGACCTGATGGACAGCGTCAACCATAATATCCAGCAAATCAGTATGATTCTGCTCGGCGTAGCCATTCTGCTTGTGTTTGTCAGTTTCTCGCTCATCAACAACGTGATGCGCATGAGTGTGTATTCCCACCGCTTCACCATACAGACCATGAAACTGGTAGGCGCCCGCTGGAGCTTTATCCGGCGCCCGTTCCTGCTGCGCGCCCTGACCATCGGCATCATTTCAGCCATTCTGGCCGACGGCGTACTTTATGCCGGCATCATCAGCATGCTGCAATGGGAACCCGACCTGCAATCACTCATCACCTTTGAGGTATGGGCAGCCACCATGGGCACGGTAGTGGTGTTCGGCATCATCCTGACGTTCTTCTGCGCACTGATTTCAGTCAACAAGTTCCTGCGCATGGACACCTCACGCCTCATTCTCTCATAAAGACCGATACAGAAAATCATATCAAGCAAAATATAATGGAAAAGGACAGAAGAAACTTTGCTTTTGACCGCACCAACTTCATTCTGTTGGGCGTCAGCATGGCCATTGTCATCATCGGATTCATCCTGATGGCGGGCGGAACCTCTACCGAAACACAGTTTAACCCCGAAGTCTACAACGCCCAGCGCATCAAGGTTGCACCGGTAGTTTGTCTGATAGGCTTTTTGGCAATGATTTACGCCATTCTGCGCAAACCGGCGCACAAAACCCCTGAAAACGAACAATAATACCCCTGCACAACATGAACATGACCTGGCTACAAACCGTTATCATCGCCATCGTTGAAGGCTTGACGGAATTTCTCCCCGTATCCTCTACGGGCCACATGATTATTGCCCAAAGCCTGCTGGGCGTAGAAAGCACCGACTTTGTCAAAGCTTTTGACGTCATCATTCAGTTTGGCGCTATCCTTTCCGTCATTATCCTCTACTGGCGACGCTTTTTCTATCCCGATTCAGCCAAGAAGGAAGGCCACACGTGGTGGGGTGCCATCTGGCGCTTCTACCTCAAACTCATTGTGGGCATCATTCCGGCCGTCATCCTCGGCACAGCTTTCAGCGACGCTATCGACGAAGCCCTGGGCAGCGTAACCCTGGTGGCAGTCATGCTGGTTGTCGGCGGTATCTTCATGCTCTACTGCGACAGGATTTTCAACAAAGGCTCCGAAAACACGCCGCTTACTTACAAGCGCGCCTTTATTATCGGCTGCATCCAGTGTATCGCCATGATTCCGGGCGTATCGCGCTCCATGTCAACCATCGTAGGCGGTATGTCGCAACGGCTCACGCGCCGCGCCGCAGCCGAGTTCTCTTTCTTCCTGGCCGTCCCCACCATGCTGGGCGCCACCTGCAAGAAAGTGTATGACCTCATCAGCAACGGCGGCGGCAACCTGCTCACCGAGGGCAACAACCTGACCGTGCTGCTGGTAGGTTCGGCCGTAGCTTTTGTCGTAGCCATTGCGGCCATCAAATTTTTTATCAACTACGTGTCGCGCTACGGATTCCGCGCTTTTGGCTGGTATCGCATCATTGTAGGAGTAGTTATCCTGGTATGCCTGGCCTGCGGCATCGACCTAAAAATGGCCTGATTCGCGCATGAACTTTCTGAAGGGACAAATACTGGCTTTCGACAAGCCCTATGGCTGGACTTCGTTCCAGATGGTCGCCAAGATCCGGCGGCTGCTCACACTGCGCATGGACGGCGTCAAGATTAAAGTGGGACACGCCGGCACCCTCGACCCCCTGGCCACCGGCGTCATGCTGGTATGTACGGGCCGCGCCACCAAACAAATCGAAACGTTGCAGGCCGGAAAAAAAGAGTACATCGCTACCCTGCGTTTGGGCGCCACAACCCCAAGTTTCGACCTGGAACACTCCATTGACGCCCTTTATCCGACCGACCACATCAGCGAAAATGACGTATGCCGCGTACTCAAGCAGTTCGAAGGCGACATTAATCAGGTACCGCCCACATTTTCAGCCTGCAAGATTCAGGGTAAACGGGCCTACGACCTTGCCCGCAAGGGAAAAGACGTAGAACTGAAGGCCAAAACCATACATATTGACCACATCGAACTGCTCGACTGCCGCCTGCCCATCATCAAAATCAGGGTAGCCTGCAGCAAAGGCACCTACATACGCGCCTTGGCCCGCGACATCGGACAGGCCCTGGGAAGCGGTGCTCACCTGACAGCCCTGCAACGCACCCAAGTCGGACAATATACGCTGGAACACTGCTTCCAGCTGAGCCAGTTTGAAACCTGGCTCAACGAGCAGACCGTAGAAACCACATTAGATGACTGACGGCTGCCCGACAACAGAATATATCATAACACAACCGGCATGATTCCGGCCTCATCAGCCGGAACGGCCACACTAAAATGCTGCACCATGAAACTTTCTCAATTCAAATTCAAACTTCCAGAAGAAAAAATCGCCAAATATCCGGCTCCACACCGCGACGAATGCCGTCTGATGGTTCTACACCGCAAAACAGGTGAAATCGAGCACAAGATGTTCAAGGAAATCCTGAACTATTTTGACGAGCACGACTTGTTTGTCTTTAATGATACCAAAGTATTTCCCGCCCGCCTTTACGGCAACAAGGAAAAAACCGGTGCCCGCATTGAAGTGTTCCTCCTGCGCGAACTTAATCAGGAATTGCGCCTGTGGGACGTGCTGGTTGACCCTGCACGAAAAATCCGCATCGGCAACAAGCTTTATTTCGGCGAGGGAAACTCCATTGTAGCCGAAGTTATTGACAACACGACAAGCCGCGGCCGCACGCTGCGCTTCCTTTACGACGGCGACCACGACGAATTCAAGCGCCAGCTCTACGCTTTGGGCGAGGCTCCGCTGCCACGGTTTGTAGGCCGCGAGTCCGAACCGGAAGACATGGAACAGTTTCAGTGCATCTTTGCCAAAAACGAAGGCGCCGTTACGGCTCCGGCTGCCGGTCTGCACTTTTCACGCGAACTGATGAAGCTCATGGAAATCAAGGGCATCGACTTTTCGTTCATTACGCTCCACTGCGGCCTGGGCAACTTCCGCGAAACCGACGTGGAAGACCTGACCAAACACAAGATGGATTCCGAGGAAGTTCACGTAGGTGCCGAATGCTGCCAGATGGTCAACAACGCCAAGGAAAACAACCGCAAGGTAGTGGCCGTAGGTACTACCGTACAACGTGCCCTGGAAGCCTGCGTCGGTACCAACCACCGCATCAAGGAATACGACGGCTGGACCAACAAATTTATCTTCCCGCCCTACGAATTCAACGTAGCCGATGCCATGGTCAGCAACTTCCACCTGCCCTATTCCACCCTGCTGACGCTCACCTCTGCTTTCGGCGGGTATGAAAACACCATGAATGCCTATAAAGTAGCCCTGCAAGAGGATTACCGCTTCGGCGTGTACGGCGACGCCATGCTCATCATCGACTAATGGAAAGAACTGTATATATCGCTTTAGGATCCAACCTGGGGAACAAAGCAGAAAACCTGACTTCGGCACTCCGACTTCTGGAGGCCGAAGTCGGAAAACTTTTAAGCCGTTCGCATTTTTATGAAACAGCACCGGTGGGTTTTGTTTCAGAACATACCTTTCTGAATGCCGTAGCTGCCTTTCAGACTTCATATTCGCCCGACGAACTGCTTTTCCGCACGCAAGCCATAGAAAAGCAGTTGGGACGGCTTACCAAAAGCCATAACCTGCAATTTTCCGACCGCCTCATCGACATCGATCTGCTGCTGCTCGACCATTGCTGTGTGAACAATTCCGAAGCCCCATTGGTTTTGCCGCATCCGCGCCTTCACCGCCGCCTTTTTGTGCTGCAACCGCTGCAGGAAATTGCTCCCGACCTGATTCACCCCATTTTTCAACTGAGTGTCAACCAGTTGCTGAACCGCCTGACCGACGGCGGTGTTCCGCAACTGACCCGCATGAGCCACTGCTCGCCCGTTGAAGCTGCCGACCTGGCCGCCCTGCGCGAACAGCTGCAAGGCCGTCCGTGTTCCGACTGCACAGAACAAATCAACGAACTGCTGGCCTCACCCTGCGCCTGCCTTTACGCCCTGAAACGCCCGCAAGGCGCCATTATGGGCACGGCCACCCTGAGTTTCACGCCTCTGCTCACGGGGCGCAAGGCCTGGATTGACGATGTGGTAGTCGACGAAAGTCTGCGCGGACAGGGATGGGGCCGGCGTCTCGTGGAGCACCTCATCGGCGAAGCCCGGCGCCTGGGTGCCGACGCCGTACAACTCACTTCGCGGCCCGAGCGCGAAGCCGCCAACCGCCTCTACCGCAGCCTGGGATTCAACCTGCGGCAGACCAACGTTTACCAAATCAAATTTTAAAACAATATTCACAACATCAAAAATCACTCAAAAAAAAGACATGATGAAATTACGAACATTACTGGGAGCCTTTGTCCTGCTGGCCATGCCGGCCGCACTCAAGGCTCAGGCACCAGCAGGAGCCAACCTGCCCCAGGTGCCCCAGGATTCGGCCGTACGCATCGGCAAGCTGCCCAACGGCCTGACCTATTACATCCGTCACAACGAGCTGCCCGAACACCGGGCCAACTTCTACATCGTGCAGCAGGTGGGTTCGGTTCAGGAAGAGGAGTCGCAGCGCGGTCTGGCCCACTTTCTGGAACACATGTGCTTTAACGGCACCAAGAACTACCCCGACGACGCCCTCATCAAATATCTGGAGAGCATCGGCGTAAAATACGGCGAAAACCTCAACGCCGCCACCTCAACCGACAACACCATCTACAACATCGACAACGTGCCCGTACAGCGCACCTCGGTGGTAGACTCCTGCCTGCTTATCCTGCACGACTGGAGCGACGGCCTGACGCTCAACACCAAGGAAATTGACAAGGAGCGCGGCGTTATCCGCGAAGAGTGGCGCATGCGCTCAAGCGCCTTCATGCGTCTTTACGAGCGTAACCTCGAAAAGCTCTATCCCGGCTCACGCTACGCCCGCCGCTTCCCCATCGGACTCATCGATGAGGTCATCATGAAGTTCAAGCCCGAGGAGCTGCGCGCCTACTACGAAAAGTGGTACCGTCCTGACCTGCAGGGCATCATCGTGGTGGGTGACATCGACGTGAACCGCACCGAGGAGGCCATCAAGAAGATTTTCTCACCCATCCAGATGCCGAAGAACCCGGCACCCTACGAGCTCTACCCCGTGCCCGACAACAATACGCCTATCTACATTGTCGACAAGGACAAGGAGCTGCAGCAGCCGGTGATTGACATGATGTTCAAGCACGACGTGCTGCCCGACTTTGTTCGCGGTACCGTAGTGGAAATGAGCAACGACGTGCTCCGCTACATGGCCCTCTCCATGCTCAACGCCCGCCTCAACGAAAAGGGTCAGGACCCCAACTGCCCGTACATCTCGGCCTTTTGCGGGGACGAGCAATACCTGATTTCAAAAACCAAGGACGCCTTCCTGGCCGAATTCAACCCCAAGGCCGGTCAGGACGCCGCTGCCATGAAAGCCGTGGTCGAGGAACTGATGCGCGCCCGCAAGTTCGGCTTTACGGCTACGGAATACGCCCGCGCCAAGCAGGACTACATGAGCCAGGTGGAAGCGCTCTATCACAACCGCGACAAGCAGTACAACAGCTTCTACGTAAGCCAGTATGTTGACCACTTCCTCAACAAGTCGGCCATCCCCTCCATCAGCACCTACTACACCATCAAGCAGCAGCTCGTGCCCAACATTCCGCTCGAGGCCGTCAACCAGTATTTCAGCCAGGCCCTGATGGCCCACACCGACACCAACCTGGTTGTGCTGGCCACCTATCCGGAGAAGGAAGGCGTCAGCATCCCCACCGAGGCCAGCCTGAAAGAAGCCTTCGAGGCTGCCTGCAAGGCCGACCTGAAACCCTACGTGGACAACGTAAAACAGGAACCCCTGCTGCCCGCACAGCCCAAACCCGGAAAAATCGTGAAGGAGGAAAAGGCCCCCATGGGCTACACCTGCTGGACGCTGAGCAACGGTGCCCGCGTGTACTACCGCGTGACGGACTTCAACAAGAGCTCCATCGAGATGAATGCCGTCAGCATGGGTGGTTTGAGCTACTTCGACAGCAAGGACCTCTCCAACGCCCGCCTCTTCAACTCGGTCATCTCCGCCAACGGATGGGGTAACTTCAGCTCTACCGAACTCGAAAAGGCCCTGGCCGGCAAGGTGGCTACGGTATCCTCAATCGTGGGTTCACACACCGACAACATCGTGGGCAGCTGTACGCCCAAGGACCTGCGCACCATGATGGAGCTGACCTACCTGCACTTTGGCAAGCCCTACGACGACCGCCAGAGCTACGACCGCACCATCACCTCGCTGCGCGCTACGCTCGACAACAAGGAAATGGTGCCCGAACAGGCTTTCAGCGACTCGCTGCGCAACTACATGAGCAAGCACAACCCCTTGATGGCCAGCATCACCAAGGACGACCTGGAAAAAGCCAGCTACGACCGCATCAAGCAGATTTATGCCGAGCGCTTCCAGTCGGCCGGCGACTTCGACTTCTTCTTCACCGGCGCCATCAACGTTGACTCACTGCGCACGATGGTGGAGACCTACCTGGCCTCTACGCCCAAGGTGAAGAAGCGCGAAAAGCTCCGCAAGTTCGACTATCCGTACGACCGCGGCGAAGTCAACAACCGCTTCACCCGCAAGATGGAAACCCCCAAGGCCATTATGGTACAGCTCTGGACGGGCAACATCGACTACAACCTGAAGAACGACCTGATCAGCAGCATCACGGCCAGCGCCCTGACCGAGCGCTACCTCAAGTCCATCCGTGAGGACCGCGGCTTTGCCTACTCCGTGCAGGCCGACGCCAGCCTGAACAACGTGTACAACGAGTACAACCTGCTGGTCATCTGCCCCTTCATCCCCGAAAAATGCGACTCCATCCTGATGCTCATCCGCGACGACATCAACAGCATCGCCGAAAAGGGCATCACCACTTCGGAAATGCAGAAGGCCAAGGAATACCTCCAGAAGGTGTACAAGGACAGCCAGACTTCAAACAGCTACTGGAACAACAACATCATGAAACTGATGATATGGAAAAACGACAACTACACCAACTACGAGAGCATCCTGCAGGGCATCACCAACGATGACATCCGCAACTTCATGAAGCAGCACGTCCTGAAGGACGGCAACTGCACCAACGTCATCATGCTGCCGCAGCAGTAAACCAAGACATGCACAAACGGGATTTCGGCACCGAAGTCCCGTTTGTCAATCATACACATTCAGAGGGGAAGAAACCATTGCCGTATGCGATGTTTTCTTCCCCTCTGAATGTTATGTATATGCTCCCTCCCGGAACACCGGGCCGTACTTTGCCGGAACAGCACGCCGGGAAAAACAAAAAAGCCGGCAACTTGTTTCAACAAGGTCCGGCCTTTTTTTATTTTCCCATAGGTCTCTGCCCTGCACACCTATCGTATTCCGCCACGGGTAACGACGGTGCGGTACACCAGTTCCGACACGTCCGCCATGAGCTGCTCCACGCGGGCGTCAGATTCGGCAGCATCCTTTACAAACACCACAATCACGTACGTACGCCCGTCGGGCAGGCGCACGAATCCGGCATCGGCCATGGCCGTCAGCCGGCCCTGCGCGTCGCGGTCGGACGTACCGGTCTTGTGGCCGAAGGCAGCCCCCGTCCCCTCCAGCGGACGCGCCAGCCGGTTCTGCCCCGTCTGACACTGCAGCAGACTGCCGCGCAACCATTCCTGCCCCCTTTCGTCGGTCAGGCGGCCCGGCTCGAGCAACATGGCTACCAGGCGGGCCATTTCAAGCGGCGTGGTCCAGTTGCCATAAGCCCGCCGGGGATCCACATGCATGTCGTCCTCCGTAAATTGAATGCTGATGTTCGTCAGTCCGCGCCGGCGCAGGAAACGCTCTACGGCCCGCGGCCCGCCGCTGCGGTGCAGCAGCCAGTCGCAGGCATTGTTGTCGCTCAGCTGCAGGGAGTAGTTCAGCACCTGCTCCATGCTGAAACGCCCTCCCCGCGGATACTGCTGCCGCATGGGGCTGTAAGTATTGGGAAGCAACGAGGCTGAATCAACCTCCACCGTGTCGCGCCACGAACAGCCGTGGTGCAGAAGCGAATCAACCACCCACACAGCCAGCGGCAACTTCATCACACTCATCATGGGATAGTGCGTATCATTGCCCACACATACCGTGTCACGCCCCATGATGACGGCCACTCCCGTCTGGGCCCGGCAGCGGGTAGTCAGTTCCACAATCTGTTCGGGCAGCCCCTTCTGCGGCATCCGTGCCGCCAGCGACAAACTCAACACCAGGGCCGCCCCTGCCGCCAGCAGCCCCCTGCGCAGTCCGACAGACCTCCGGCCCGCCAGACTGAATATGGTAAATATAGGTTTCATCACCCGCAAAAATACAAAATTCCGACTGACCGTTACACGCTTTTTCCGACATTGATATTATTGGGTTTAAATTACAACTGCTTCTGTTTTTTTTCGTACTTTTGTCCTGCTTTAAAGAAGTATCATTTCGGAATGTCGCAAAAACTCGTACAAAACCAAAACATCACGCAAACGCAGCAGCTCACACCGCAGCAGCTGCAGCTCATCAAGCTCCTTGAACTGCCTCTGGCTGACCTGGAAGCACGCATCAAGGACGAGCTCATGGAAAATGCTGCGCTTGAGGAAAATGCGGCCGACCGTGACGACGAACAGCAGGACGAAAATACGAATGATACGGAAAACTACGAGGAATCTGGCCACGACGAGCGACAGGACTACTTCAGCGACGACGACGTGCCCGACTACGTGCTCGACCGCGCGGCAGCCGAAGAGGAAAAACGCGAACGCATCTTCAACGAAGGCACCTCGTTCTACGAAAGTCTGAAAAACCAGATTGGCGAACAGGAACTGACACCCAAACAGGAGCAGCTGGTAGAATACCTCATCGGCTCGCTCGACGACGACGGCCTGCTGCGCAAGGACCTGAGCATACTGGCCGATGAGCTGGTCATCTACCACAACATTGAAACCACGCCCCAGGAGCTGGAAGAAGCGCTGAAAATTTTACAGACGTTTGACCCGCGCGGCATCGGTGCCCGCAACCTTCAGGAATGCCTGCACCTGCAGCTGGCTGACCCCGAAATCCAGAATAAGCCCTGGCGCAAGGAAGCCCTGCGCGTGGTGGACACAATGTTTGACGACTTCAAACGCAAGCGCTGGGACAACATTGCTCACCGCCTGGGCGTGAGCGCCGACGACTTCCAGCATATTCTCTACGTACTGGTACACCTCAACCCGCGGCCGGGCTTCTCGCTCAACGAGAGCAGCACCAACGAGGCCCAGCAGGTAATGCCCGACTTTTCGGTACACGCCGACGGCGAGGGCGGCTTTGACATCCGGTTGAATGAAGACGACGTGCCCACGCTCCACGTGAGCCGCTCCTTTCAGCAGTCCATCAAGCAATATCAGACCCAGCGCAACAGCCTGACGCGCCAGCAGCGCGACGCCTACGTGTACGCCCGCCAGAAGGTGGACGCCGCCCAAAGTTTCATCGACGCCCTGCAGCGCCGCCACGAAACCCTCATGGCCGTGATGGAGACCATCGTAGACATGCAGCGCGACTTCTTTGCCGACGGCGACGAGCAATCGCTCCGCCCCATGATACTCAACGACGTGGCGCAGCGCGTGGGCATCAACATCTCCACCGTTTCGCGCACCGTCAACAGCAAATACGTGGAGACCGACTACGGCATCTATCCGCTCAAGTTCTTCTTCTCCACCGCTTTCTCCACCGCCGACGGCGAAGAACAGGCCGCCCGTAAGGTCAAGATAGCCCTGCGCCGCCTGATTGACGACGAAGACAAGCAGCACCCGCTCTCGGACGAAGCCCTGGCGGCCGCCCTCAAGGAGCAGGGCATCAACGTAGCCCGCCGCACCGTGGCCAAATACCGTGAACAACTCGGCCTGCCCGTGGCCCGACTACGACGCTGACAACAAAAAATACAATCACGCAATGAAAAATAAATACCTCATTCTTACGGCTCAGGTAATTTCAATGCTTTTCTCGCCCTTCTACTTTCCGGTAGTGGCCTTCATCGTGCTGCTCATTTTCAGCTACATGAAGCTCTTTCCGCTGGGCTACAAGATTTCGCTGCTGGCCATGGTCTATCTGTTTACCATTGTCATGCCGCGGCTGGGCATCTATGTGTACCGCCGCATCAACGGCTGGACACGCCATCAGCTGGGCCGGCGTGAGCGCCGCTTTGTGCCCTATCTGCTCTCCATTGTCAGCTATGCCTGCCTGCTCTTCCTCATGCAGCGCATGCACATGCCACGCTTTACGCTGAGCATCATCATTACGGCCCTGGTGCTGCAGATTATCTGCGCCCTGCTCAACTCTTTTGTCAAAATCAGCACCCATTCGGCCGCAGCCGCCGGCGTGGTGGGCATGCTGCTGGCCTTTTCGATGCTCTTTGCCTTCGACCCCACTTACTGGCTGTGTCTGACCATCCTGATGACGGGCGCCGTCAATACGTCACGCCTCATTCTGCGTCAGCACACGCTGGGACAAATAGAAATCAGTAATCTGGTAGGTTTCCTGTGCGGACTACTTACTATTTTGCTCATATAATATACACAAAATCAATTCGACATGAAACCCATTGTTAGCATTATCATGGGCAGCACCTCCGACCTGCCCGTCATGGAAAAAGCTGCCAAGTTTCTGGACAGCATGGAAATACCTTTTGAGATGAACGCTCTCTCGGCCCACCGCACGCCGGCCGAGGTAGAAGAGTTTGCCGCCCAGGCCAAGTCGCGCGGCGTAAAAGTCATCATCGCCGGAGCCGGTATGGCCGCAGCCCTGCCGGGTGTGATTGCCGCCGGCACCACGGTACCCGTCATCGGCGTGCCCATCAAGGGTATGCTTGACGGACTCGACGCCATGCTCAGCATCATCCAGATGCCTCCCGGCATTCCCGTAGCCACCGTAGGTGTAAACGGCGCGCAGAACGCCGCCATCCTGGCTGCCGAAATGCTGGCCCTCGCCGACGAGCAGCTGACTGCCCGCCTGGAAACCTACAAAACCTCGCTGAAGGAAAAAATCGTAAAGGCCAACGCCGAACTGGCCCAGGTTGACGGATACAAATTCAAGACCAACTAATCTGAAATCGCGCATGGATATCTTTAATTATTCACCCCGCACCTCGCACGTGGTGCATGTGGGCCAGAGCACCCTGGGCGGCGAATCGCCGCTGCGCCTGCAGAGCATGACCACCACGGCTACGGCCGACGTGGCCGGCAGCGTGGCACAAAGCAAACGCATCTTTGACGCCGGAGCCGACTACGTGAGACTGACGGCACAGGGCCTGCGTGAAGTGGAAGCCCTGCGCGACATCCGCCGCCAGCTGACGGCCGACGGCTACGACAAGCCACTGGTGGCCGACATCCACTTTAACCCCGCCGTGGCCGACGCGGCCGCCGAGGTGGTGGAAAAAGTACGCATCAACCCGGGCAACTACGTCGACCCGGCCCGCACCTTCAAGCAGCAGGAATATACCGACGCGGAATATGCCGCCGAGCTCGAGCGCCTGGAAGCGCGCTTCAAACAGCTGCTCGACATCTGCCGCGCCCACCACACGGCCCTGCGCATCGGCGTGAACCACGGGTCGCTGTCGGACCGCATCATGAGCCGCTACGGCGACACGCCCGGCGGCATCGTGGAGAGCTGCATGGAGTTTCTGCGCATCTGCCAGAAGGAGCACTTCATGGACGTGGTCGTATCCATCAAGGCCAGCAACACGGCCGTCATGGTGCGCTCGGTGCGCCTGCTCTGCCAGGCCATGGAAAAGGAAGGCATGGACTTCCCCCTGCACCTGGGCGTGACGGAAGCCGGCGAGGGTGAGGACGGCCGCATCAAGAGCGCCGCAGGCATCGGTGCCCTGCTGGCCGACGGCATCGGCGACACGCTGCGCGTATCGCTGAGCGAAGCGCCCGAGGCCGAAGTGCCCGTAGCCTACAAACTGGCTTCCTACGTGGTGCGCCGCGCCGGACACCCGTTTATTTACGGCCGCGTAAGCCCCGACTTTAATTATACCGACCCGCAGCGCCGCCCCACCCGCGCGGTGATGAACATTGGCGGCGGGCAGCCGCCCATAGTCATCGGCGAGCGTATCGACGGCGTAATGGACCGGATGACGCAGCAGCCCGACTACCTGTACTGCAGCCGCCACCTGCCCGAAACGCGCACGCCGGGCTGCGGATACATTGTTGACGCCGACGTATGGCAGGGCGAGCCGGACACGTATCCGGCCTTCGACGCCGAACATCTGATGATGCTGGGCATGATGCCGGCGCAGCTGCCCAAATTCCTGTTCCTCTCCTACCCCGCCCTCAACGACGAGGTACGCGCCTGCCTGCGCCAGCACCCCGAAATGGTGGTCATTGCGCAGAGCGACCACGCCAACCGTCTGGGCGAGCTCAGAGCGCTGATTCAGGAACTGTGGGTGGAAAAGCTGGAGAACCCGGTGGTGGTGTTTGAGCACTACCACATGGACGGCCACCACTGCGAGGACTTCCAGCTGGCTGCCGCAGCCGACTGCGGTGCGCTGCTCTTCGACGGACTGGCCGACGGCCTGATGCTGCTGAACCACAACAGCCAGGTGCCCATCAGCCACGGCGTGGTGGACCAGACGGCCTTTGCCATCCTGCAGGCCACCGGCGCGCGCATCACCCGCACGGAATACATCAGCTGCCCCGGATGCGGCCGCACGCTCTACGACCTGCAATCAACCGTGGCCCGCGTAAAGGCCGCCACGGCCCACCTGAAGGGACTGAAGATTGCCGTCATGGGCTGCATCGTCAACGGCCCGGGCGAAATGGCCGACGCCGACTACGGCTACGTAGGTGCGGCACGCGGCAAAATCAGTCTCTACCGCGGCAAGGAGTGCATCGAAAAGAACATTCCCGAAGCCGAAGCCGTCGACAAACTGCTCGACCTGATTCATCGTGACGGACGCGGATAGCGCCCGCCGAATGAAATATCCGAACCAACCGGCTCCCTGATTACCACAGTGGCAGGGAACCGGTTTTTTGTACCTACCCCCAAACGCCTGAAGCCGATTCCTCCTCCACCACCGCGGCTCTCCCTTTTCCGCATCATATCCCCGGCCAACAACAACCGACCGGAAAAGAACAAGGTGCCGGAAAAAAAGTTTTTCATCCCGCCTTTTTTCCTCCACAACCGACTCCTCCCGTCACCTTCCGCCCTGACCGTTTCCGGCCCGCTCACTGCCCCGAAAAACAGCCCCTGAACATCATCCGAAAGCGCGGGTAAAAGGCTGTGGAAAACGTGTAGATAACTGCCTAAAAAACGTGGAAAACGCCGTGTAAAAACCTTTCTGAATCCACCGGAAACGCCGCGGCGGACGAAAAGCAGAATATCCACCTTTCCACGACGATTTTCGACATTTTCCACCATACTTTCCCACGAAATCACCGGAATTTTCAACGCCCGAGGAAAACGCGTCAGAAAATGGCCAAAGTTATCCACACCCTGTGCATAAAGTTCCGCCCGACGGCCGGCAGCCCGAGCAGGCAAGCCACCGGAAGCATCCCCCGTCCGGTGTGGAAAAACATCCCCCTTTTCGTGGATAACCTCTCCACCCGCAAAGCCGATGAAAAACAGACCGCCGAGTTATCCACAATATCCACACCCATACATCATGCTCATAAGTATTTTTTCTTTATATAAATAGAAAAACCTTTAGATTAAAACAAAAAAATAAGATGATGATGTACGGATGTGGAAAAGCAAAAGTTGCGCCGTGCGGTTATAGCAATTTTTTTGTACCTTTGTCGTCACACAAAAAAGAAAAGAATCATGATCAATCTTGCTATCTTTGCTTCGGGTGAAGGCACCAACGCCGAAAACATTCTGCACCACCTGTGCGGCAACCCGGACATTAAAGTCGTACTGCTTGTGGCCAGCAAGCCTGGCATCGGTGCCATTGCGCGTGCCGAGAAATTCGGTGTGCCCACCTGCTGTGTGCGCCGTGCCGAGTGGGAGCAGCAGGACGAAGTGCTCAGCCTGCTCCGCCGCCATGAAGTAGACGGCATTGTGCTGTCGGGATTCCTGGTGCGCGTGCCCGAATATCTGGTTGACGCCTATGCCGGCCGCATTGTCAACATCCACCCCGCCCTGCTGCCCAAACACGGCGGCAAAGGCATGTACGGCCACTACGTACACGAGGACGTGCTGCGCTGCGGCGACAAGGAGTCGGGTATAACCATCCATCTGGTCAATGGCGAACTGGATGCCGGCGAGCCCCTCTTCCAGGCCACGTGTCCCGTCATGCCCGACGACACGCCCGATACGCTGGCCTCGCGCGTGCATGAGTTGGAATACAAGCATTTTCCCGACGTCATCATCGGCTGGGCCACATCCATCGGCAAACGTACGGAAAATCAGGCCTGAAAAAAAACAGGCCGCTCTCCGGTCTTATATCCACCTCGTCAGCCGGAAAGTTAAAAATGAATCCGTTTGGCACAAAAAACAAAAAACTGTGCACAAAAAACGGCATTTTTTCGGAAAATGCTTGCAGGTTTGGATATTAAAACTTATTTTTGCAGCCAAAAGTATATGCTTAAACCATTTATTAATTACTAAAACATAAAAAGTTATGTCTGAAATCGAAGAGAAAGTAAAGCAAATTATCGTTGATAAACTGAGTGTTGATGAAGCAGAAGTAAAGAACGAAGCCAGCTTCGCTAACGACCTGGGTGCCGATTCTTTGGATACTGTAGAGCTCATCATGGAATTTGAGAAAGAATTCAAGATATCTATTCCTGACGATCAGGCAGAAAAGATTGCCACTGTAGGTGACGCTATTGCTTACATCGAAGAACACGCAAAATAATTGAATAAGACCGCGTAACAACTGCGAGCTTTTAAAAAAAACTATATGGAATTAAAAAGAGTGGTCGTAACGGGTCTTGGCGCCCTCTCTCCTCTTGGCAATACGGCTCCCGAAACCTGGGAAGCCCTGAAGGCCGGTAAGAGCGGAGCCGCACCTATTACACATTTCGATGCTTCAAAATTCAAAACCCAGTTTGCCTGTGAAGTAAAGAACTTCAAGGCAACGGACTTCATCGACCGCAAGGAGGCCCGCAAGATGGACCTCTACGAGCAGTATGCTCTGGTGGCCGCTATGGAAGCCGTAAAAGACTCCGGCATGGATTTGGAAGCAGAAGACAAGAACCGTATAGGAGTTGTGCTGGGCGTAGGAATCGGCGGTATTCATACCTTTGAGGAAGAAGCCGGAAATTATGCTGTAAACGGTGCCGAAATGGGACCGAAGTATAATCCCTTCTTCATCCCGAAAATGATTGCCGACATCGCATCCGGCCAGATTTCCATTCAGTACGGTTTCCATGGTCCTAACTACACCACCACTTCCGCATGTGCCTCTTCAACCAACGCCCTGGCCGACGCTTTCAATCTGATTCGTCTGGGCAAGGCTAACGTGATGGTAACCGGTGGTGCTGAAGCCGCCATTTGGCCGGCCGGTGTAGGTGGCTTTAACGCCATGCACGCTCTTTCAACCCGTAATGATGACCCCGAACACGCTTCACGCCCGTTCAGCGCCAGTCGTGACGGCTTTATCATGGGTGAAGGTGCAACCTGCCTCATTCTTGAGGAACTGGAGCATGCCAAAGCCCGCGGTGCAAAAATTTACTGCGAAGTAGCCGGTGTAGGTATGTCGGCCGATGCACACCACATTACCGCTTCACATCCTGAAGGACTGGGAGCCGCCCTCGTTATGCAGAACGCACTCGAGGATGCCGGTATGCGTCCGGAAGACATCGACTACATCAACGTACACGGTACGTCAACCCCTGTTGGCGATTTGTCGGAAGTAAAAGCCATTCAGAAGCTTTTTGGCGAACATGCCTACAAGCTCAATATCTCTTCCACCAAGTCAATGACCGGTCACCTGCTGGGTGCTGCCGGCGCATTGGAAGCAATGGTTTGCTGTCTGGCTGTGCGTGACAACATCGTGCCGCCTACCATCAACCACGAGGAAGATGACAAGGATGAGAACATCGACTATAACTTAAATTTCACTTTCAATCATGCACAAGAGCGTACCATAAATGCCGCCCTGAGCAACACGTTTGGCTTTGGCGGACACAACGCTTGCTGCATCATGAAAAAATACGTCGATTAAGTATTTCCCTTTACCGTCGTATCTATGATCGTAAGAAATATAAGAAATAGAATAAAGCTTCTTTTCAGCACTGAAAAGAAGCTTTATTCGTCTTTATTGAATTTGACCGGCTTTTGTCCGAACCGCATTGAGCTTTACAAAATCGCACTGACCCACAAGTCGCAGACCATGCGACAGAAGGGGCGCAGCCTCAATAACGAGCGTCTGGAGTTTCTGGGTGATGCCGTATTGGAGACCGTAGTTTCCGACATCGTTTTCCGGCATTTCCCCAAGAAATCCGAAGGTTTTCTCACCAACCTGCGCAGCCGTATCGTGCGGCGGGAATCGCTCAACAAGGTGGCTGAAAGCATCGGGCTTACCCCGTATATCAGCGTCAGCAACAACAGTACGTCGCACAACAGCTACCTGGGTGGCAATGCACTCGAAGCTCTGATTGGCGCCATCTATCTGGATTTGGGCTTTCGTGCCTGCCAGCAGTTTGTCGTGCGTAAGGTGCTGCCCGTGCTCGGCTCGCTGGAGCAGATTTCCGAGGAGGAAGTCAATTTCAAGAGCAAGTTGGTGGAGTGGTGTCAGAAGAACCACATAAAGCTCGAATACACGCTCAAACAACGTGAGGGTACGGATGACAATGCTCCCCTCTTTGTAAGCAAGGTTCTGCTTGAAAACAGTATGGCCGGCAGCGGTACGGGGTATTCCAAGAAGGAGGCCCACCAGAATGCGTCGAAGGAAGTACTGGCCCTGCTGCGACGCAAGCCCAAGTACGTGCAGACCATTATGAAGAAGCGGGATGAACGTGCGCCGGAAGAACCTACTGCCAAACAGGCGGAAACCGTGGTTGAAGCCACACCGCGCCGCAGACGGAAAGCCAAGGGTAACACTGCCGAAAAGCCGGCTGAAACCGCACAGCCCTCAGCCGGAGGAGCTGAGGACAGTTCAGCCGGAACAAAACTGCCGGCTGAGGTAAAGGCAAAGCCTACGGCCGTAGTCAAAACGCCGAAAAAAGAGAAAAAAGTGCCGCAAACGGTGAAGCCGGCCGGATTGCCGGTAAAGAAGGAAGCGCCTTCCGTACCGGCCGTGGTTGCTGAAAAGCCCGAACCTGCTGCACGGAAATCCCGTCGGCCCAAGCCGGAAAACCGGTCCGACGAGGAAAAAACCGAGGACAAGCGCCGCGAGGACATCATCCGGCAAGCCGAGGAAGCAGCTTTTGCTGAACATACCGACTGAAACAAAGCGTGGAATTAAACTTTTGGGGTTGATTCCACGTTTTGTTTTTCTCAAAAAAACGTATCTTTGCACAGATATGGCGAAAGAAAACGTAACGCCCATGATGAAGCAGTTTTATGAGCTGAAGGCCAAAAATCCGGATGCCGTGATGCTGTTTCGGTGTGGCGATTTTTATGAAACATACTGCGAAGATGCCGTTACGGCATCAAAGATTCTGGGAATTACCCTGACCAAGCGTAACAATAAGGGGCAGGCTGCCGCTATTGACATGGCGGGCTTCCCGTTTCATGCCCTCGACACGTATTTGCCCAAGCTGATACGCGCCGGCCATCGTGTGGCCATCTGTGACCAGCTGGAGGACCCGAAAACCACCAACAAGCTTGTCAAGCGCGGCATTACGGAACTTGTAACGCCGGGCGTGTCGATGAACGACAATGTGCTCAACTGCAAGGAAAACAACTTCCTGGCGGCCATTAACTTCGGGCGCAGCACGGTGGGGCTTTCGCTGCTTGACATCTCTACCGGCGAATTTCTGGTGGCCGAAGGTGTTTCGGACTACATAGAGAAACTCCTTTCCAATTTCTCGCCCAAGGAAGTGCTCTACGAGCGCGGTAAGAAAAAAATGTTCGAGAGTTGCTTTGGCAACAAGTTCTTTACGTACGAAATGGACGACTGGACTTTTGCCGAGACTACGGCAAACGAAAAGTTGCTTCATCATTTTCAGGTGAAGAATCTGAAAGGATTTGGCGTTGACCATCTCAAGAGTGCCTGTGTGGCTGCCGGGGTAATTTTAATTTATCTGGAACAGACGCAGCACAATCATACGCAGCATATTACGTCGCTTTCGCGAATTGACGAGGAACGTTACGTCAGACTTGACAAATTTACCATACGCAACCTTGAGCTGCTCACCTCGATGAACGAGGGCGGGCAGTCGCTGCTTTCGGTAATTGACGAGACGCTCACACCCATGGGTGCCCGTATGCTCCACCGCTGGCTGCTGTTCCCTTTGCGTGACATCAAGGCCATTGAGCGGCGTCAGGACGGTGTGGAATACTTTTTCCGTCAGCCCGATTTCCGAGCCGTGTGTGAAGAGTCGCTGGCCGCTATCGGCGATTTGGAGCGCATTGTTTCCAAAGTGTCGGTAGAGCGCGCCAATCCGCGTGAACTGCAGCAGCTGCGCATTGCCCTTGAAGCCATTGTACCCGTCAAGAAGGCCTGCGAGGAGGCCGACCAGCCTACCCTGCAGCTCATCGGCAAGCGTCTTGACGGCTGTGAGGCCTTGTGTGAGCGCCTCCGTAAGGAGCTGCGTCCCGACCCTCCGATACTGCTCAACAAGGGCGGCGTCATTGCTCCCGGCGTAAACGCCGAGCTGGACGACCTGCGTCACATTTCAACCTCGGGCAAGGATTATCTGCTGCAAATCCAGCAGCGTGAGATAGAGGCTACCGGTATTCCGAGTCTGAAAATCGGTTTCAACAACGTATTCGGTTACTACATTGAGGTGCGCAATACCTACAAGGACCGTGTGCCCGAAGGGTGGATACGCAAGCAGACACTGGTCAGCGCCGAGCGTTACATTACGCAGGAGCTTAAGCAGTATGAAGAAAAGATACTGGGGGCCGAGGAGCGCATCCTGGCACTCGAAAACCGCCTTTATTTGGAATTGTTGCAGGCTGCTTCGTGCTACATCGGGGCGCTGCAGGAAGATGCGCGCCTGCTGGCTGAGATTGACTGCCTGCTCTCCATGGCCAAGGTGGCCGAACGCCACAAATACGTGCGTCCCGTGGTAGACGATTCGCTGGTCATTGACATCAAGCAGGGGCGTCATCCCGTTATCGAGACACTCATGCCCATTGGCGAGAGCTACGTGGCCAACGACGTGTATCTGGACAACGAGAAACAGCAGATTATTATCATTACCGGTCCCAACATGGCCGGAAAGAGCGCCCTGCTGCGCCAGACGGCGCTTATCGTATTGCTGGCGCAGACGGGTTCGTTTGTGCCGGCCGACAGCGCCCGTATCGGACTGGTGGACAAAATCTTTACGCGTGTGGGCGCCAGCGACAACATTTCGCTGGGCGAGAGTACGTTTATGGTGGAAATGAGCGAGGCGGCCAACATCATGAACAACCTGACGCCGCGCTCGCTGATTTTGTTTGACGAGCTGGGGCGCGGCACTTCGACCTACGACGGTATTTCCATTGCCTGGGCCATTGTGGAGCGCATACACGAGGACGTGCAGTCGAGGGCGCGTATGCTTTTTGCCACGCACTATCATGAACTGAACGAAATGGAAAAACTTTTTCCGCGCATCCGTAACTACAACGTGTCGGTGCGCGAGGTGAACGGGCGTATCGTGTTTCTGCGCAAGCTCGTTGAAGGCGGTTCGGCCCACTCCTTCGGTATTCATGTGGCCCGTCTGGCCGGTATGCCGCGTGTGGTGGTTGAGCGGGCCGACGAGATTCTCAAGGACCTGGAGCGCAACAACAGCGACAACGGCGTAAGCCGTTCTGATTTTACGCATCAGGAAGAGTCAAACGGCATGCAGCTCAACTTTTTTCAGCTTGACGACCCTGTGCTGGTGCAGATTCGCGACGAAATAAAGGGGCTGGACATTAATAACCTCACCCCCATGGAGGCGCTCAACAAACTTAATGAAATACAGAAAATAGTGAGCGGACAGGCCTGACGTGAAGTCTGTGTTTCAGACGGGGGTGATTACCGTTCATACAAAAAGCAGCCTCCTGCATGTAAACTTTACCATGCAGGAGGCTTTCTCTTTAGGGTTGATTCACACACACGTTTGCCTCACTCAGAGGGAAAGTGTGCGTTTTTTTTTGTGTGGCTAATTTAGAAGTTCCAGCCCAAACGCAACTGCGGCTGCACTTCGATGCCGGCGGTTGTAATGCGGTTCTTCGTGCTGGGACCCTTTGCCGTGCTTTCGTTACCGGCAATGCAGGTAGTGGTTTCGCTGCGCTTGTTGACTTTGCTTTCTACGCCCAGGCTCAGTTCGGCACCGATGTACAGGCTCTTGTATACGTAGAAGTCAAGACCCGTAACGGCTGCTACATGGAAGCCTACGGCAGCACCGTCAGCATTCTTTACCTTGGTCCAGTTGTCATCGTCAAGGAAAGCCTTGCTCTTGGCAAAGTCGCGTACAACACCCAGTTCACCGCCTACATAGGCATCAAGGCGCTTGGCCAGGTCAAAATGACGCTCATAGCCGATGTCAAATTTGAATGATCCGCTCGTTTTTGAAGTGTATTCATCACCTTCGTCTGAAGTCTTGTTCTTGGTGACGTCAAAACCTATTTTAGCGCGCAGAGCGTTCTTTTCGTTAAAGAAGTAGCGGGCTTTCAGTCCGTCCATACTGAAGGTGTGGCCGTTCTGATCAAACGGATTCATCTGGATTTCCAAACCAAACGTACCTGAAGTCGGTTTCGTTACCTGTGCGTTTGCACCTAACGTAAGGCAAGCAATAGCTGCCAGCAATAAAATACGTTTCATGATGTAAATTTTTATAAGGTTTGATATTTTGTTTCTTTCCTTTTGGTGCGACAAATGTATGGATTGAAGTTCAGATAACAAAATGTTAGTTTGAAAAAAAGAGATTATTCGGACTTTTCTGTTAATTTATAGGAATAAAATACCAATTTTTAAGATTACGGAAGGCCGATTCTGGATTTTTCGGGCCGGTATTGTTAAGTTCATTTTCTTTATAAGCATTTATAAAGTTAATTACATTTCAGGAGGGGGAGTATGAAGGGCTATTTAGCCTGGGTGAAAAAATAATTTCCTGCCGGCTAAATGAAAAAAGGTCCGGCTTTAAGATTTTTTCCTGCCCGCTTTTCATATTATGCCCGGCAGGCGCTCTGTGTGTAAAAAAACAGCGGCCGGAAAGCCGTTGGATAAGGCTTGTTCCGGTCGCCGGTATGATGTGTTGTTCGGACTGTCGGGAGTCCCCGTTCGGCAAGCAGAGAGGGCGGCGTCAGTCTTTGTTCATGATGGCTTCGGCCATCATGCGGCCCAGAGCTACGGCCGATTCTACGGCCTGCGGTCCGGCACCCTGCTTCCACTCTACGGCTTGTCCGATTTGCGTCATGCGCATTTTTTCGTTGTATTTTTCGATGGTCTTTACGGCCTGTCCGCTCCACGTAAAGCCGCCGAAGCAGCCCAGTACGTGCTGGCTCACCTCGCGTCCGGCCAGGCGCTTGAGCAGGTCTTCAACCACGGGGAAGAGGCCGCCGTTGTACGTCGGGCCGCCGACAGCCAGACCACGGTAGCGGAAAATGTCGGCCAGCACGTAGCTGGGCTGCGACACCGAGAGGTTGTGTACGATAATCTTTTTCAGTCCCGCTTCGGCCGCACCGCGGGCTACGGCTTCGGCAATGCGCTGCGTGTTGCCGTACATCGAGCCGTAGCAGATGACGAGTCCGTCCTCGGTCTGTCCGCTGCTCAGGCGCTGGTAGGTGGCAATGGCCTTGCTGACCTCCTGCTCCCACACCGGGCCGTGGGTGGAGCATATCATCTGGATGTCGAGGGTGGCCAGCTTGGGTATGGCGCGCTGCACCATGGGAGTGAACTTGCCCAGTATGGCGGCAAAGTAGCGCTCCATTTCGGGCCAGTAGATGGAGGTGTCCATGTGGCGGTCAATGACGTGTCCGTTGAGGGCGCCGAAGCAGCCGAAGGCGTCGCCGGAGAAGAGAATCTTTTCCGTCTGGTCATAGGTCATCATGGTTTCGGGCCAGTGGAGCATGGGGGTGAGGTGGAAGCTCAGTTTGTGGTGTCCCAGGTCGAGCGTGCTGCCTTCCTTTACCGTTACGTCTTCGGGGGCTACGGCACAGTAGTAACCCTTGACCATGTCCAGGGTCTTGGCGTTGCCCACCAGCTTGATGTTGGGATAATATTTGCGTATGAGGGGGATGGAACCGCTGTGGTCGGGTTCCATGTGGTTGATAATCAGGTAGTCAATGGGCTTGTTGCCGATGACTTCATGGATGTGGTCGAGAAATTCGCTGAAAAATGCCACGTCAACGGTATCTACCAGGGCTACTTTTTCATCATTAATCAAATAAGCATTGTACGAAACGCCGTAGGGCAGGAACCAGAGTCCTTCAAAGCGGTGCTTAACCCGGTCGTTTACGCCTACGTAGTGAACTTTTCCTTTTATGTTCATCATGTTCAAGTATTTGTTTGTAGAGTCTGTGCAAAGATAAGTTTTTTGCTACAAAATGCGAAGTTTTTTAGGGCATAAAGGCGGTCTCTTTTGGCGTGCAGAGCCGTGGTGCGGGGGCGGATACGCAAAAAGTGCTTCCGGCCGGTGCGGAATCCTTGATGGTTTCCGGCTGGAAGCACTTTGATGAGTCAATGCCTTTTATGAATTCAGGCCTTGCGCTTGCGGGTCTGGCTCAGGCTGAGGGCCAGGGCGGCCAGGAATCCGATAATGAGCAGGGCAATGGCCGTATAGGACACGGCTTCGGACATGGTGATGCTCTTGGGTTTGAAGCTGAACACCACGGTGTGTTTGCCGGCCGGCATCTGCAGGGCGCGCAACAGATAGTTGGCGCAGCCTATTTCGGCCGGTTTGCCGTCGATGGTGGCTGTCCATTCCGGATAGAAGATTTCGGAGAATACCACCAGTCCGCCCTTGCTGGAATTTATGTCGTAGTGTACCTCGTTGGGCAGGCTCTTGGTCATCGTAACCGTACCGGTGGAGTCGGTAGCCGTGCCCAGCAGGCTGGCGTAGCGCGACTCTACGATGGCCGTATGGCGCAGGTCGTTCTGCTGCAGGCCCTGCATTTCAGCGTCAGCGCCCTTTACCTGCTTGATCTGGCTGACAAACCATCCGGCACCGTAGGCGTGCGGGTTGGGCAGCGCCATGTTCTGTCCGTTCTGTGCCGGCGCAATCACGTATTTCATGTTCAGCATGTTCAGCACGTTGAGCAGGGAGTCGCAGCGCGGGTCGGCAAAGTTGCCCTGAATCTCGAAGATATGTTTGATTTCGGGCTGCAGGCAGCGGTCTACGATGTCCTGGAAGCGGCGCAGCTTGGCAGCGTGGTAGCCACCGATGTTCTTGTGCCAGTATCCGGCCGTATTGTCGTTGAAGGTGTCGTGCGTCAGGTCGAGTACGCGGTAGTCCGGAGCCTTGTCGGCCAGAATCTGCTCGTCGGCCGGGGTCTTCTCCACAATGGCCATGTTCTGCTGTGCGGTCGTAAAGTTGTCGTTGTTCAGGTAACGGCGGTCAACGCCCCACAGGTCAATAAGGCATACTACGGTCAGCATGATGCACATGGCCGGTGCCTTGATTTTGTCGATACGGTAGAGCCAGAGTATGGCAAATCCTACCAGAATGAAGGCCAGTGAACGCCAGGCGTCGGCGGTCAGTATGGCGTGGCGCACACTGCCGATGGCTTCCTCATAGCGGTTGATGAAGTCAGGCGGAAAGATGCCGCCCAGTTTCGTCAGCATTTCCTGTTCGTTATAGTTGAGGCAGTTGCCGAAGAACAGGCCCGGAGCCAGGGCAAACAGCAGGCATACACCGCCGGTCAGAGCCAGTGAGATGTAGATGTACTTGTTGTCCTTGCGCAGCACCTCCGGCTCGCGGCAGATGCGGGCCAGTCCCAGCAGGGCCAGCAAAGGTATGGTCAGTTCGGCCATCACCAGGGCGGACGATACCGAACGGAACTTGTTGTACATGGGCAGATGGTCAATGAGGAAGTTGGTCAGGCCCGGGATGTTCTTTCCCCATGCAAAGATGAACGAAATCAGGGTGGCCGCCAGCAGCGCCCACTTCATGGGACCTTTGACGTAGAACAGGGCCAGGATGAAGAGGAAGCAGACCAGCGCACCTACATATACGGGACCCACCGTGCCCGGCTGGTTGCCCCAATACTGGTTAAGTCCCGGCGTAAACTGCTCCATGCCCGAGGCATTCTGCTGCAACAGCTGATAGGTCTGGGCCATACATTCCTGCAGCGTGCCGATCTGTTCGTTTTGCTGAGCCTTGGGGTTGTCAAGCAGCGAACCCGAGCCGCCGCCCTTGACGTTGGGCACCATGAGCGTCCAGGTTTCGCCGATTCCGTAGCTCCACTGCGTGATGTAGTCGCGGTTCAGTCCGTTTCCGGTTGACTTGTTCTTGTCGGCAGGCAGCGGCGTGAGTTCGCTCTTGCCGCGCATGCTCTCCTGGCTGTACTGGTAAGTGTGGTAAAGGTTGGAGAAGTTGGCCATCAGACCAATCAGTCCGCCTATCAGGGCTACCAGTGAACTTTTCCAGAAACGTGTGAGCGTTTTGGTGCGTATGGCTTCAATTAGATAGCCAATCACGATGCACAGCATGACAAACAGGAAGTAGTAAGTCATTTGCAGGTGGTTGGAGTAGATTTGGAAAGCCGTGAACAATGCCGTCACGGCACCGCCCCAAAGCAATTTTCCGCGGTAGCACAGCACCAGTCCGGCAATGGTGGGCGGGATGAAGGCCAGCGTCATGACCTTCCAGATGTGGCCCGCCGCAATAATGATGAAAAGATACGACGAGAAGGCCCATACTATGGCCCCCAACACCGAGAGCCAGGCCTTGAAGTTAAAGGCCCGCATCAAAATGTAAAAGCCCAGCATGTAGAGAAAAGCGTAGGCCAGTACGCCCACCGTGCCCAGCGAGTAGATGCGGGTGAGCAGGCTGATGGTTTCGGTAGAGTCGTACGACGGCGCAATCTGGTACGTCGGCATACCGCAGAAGAGTGAGTTTGTCCAGCGGGTGCGCTCGCCCGTTTGTGCCATATACTCCGTTTGTTCGCGGCTCAGGCCCAGTCCGCCCGTGTTGTCGTGTCCGCCCAATACGAGGTTCTGGCTGATGGGAGTAATGAAGTAGGCCAGACTGATTAGCAGAAACAATATTACGGCTGCGGCGTCGGGCCAGTATTTTTTGAGCAATGCATTCATTTTCATAGACTTTGGTATTATGAAACGGCGGAAGTTAATCCGATTTGGATGCGTCTTCCGCCGTTTTTAAATCAGGGTTAGGTTGAGCGGATTAGTAGCGGTAGTGTTCGGCTTTGTAGGGGCCTTCAACGGGTACGCCGATGTAGTCGGCCTGTGCCTGTGTCAGACGGGTAAGATGCACACCGATACGGTCAAGATGCAGGCGGGCCACTTCTTCGTCAAGATGTTTGGGCAAGCGGTACACACCTACTTCGTAGTTATTATTGAAAAGCTCAATCTGTGCCAGTGTCTGGTTGGTAAAGGAGTTGCTCATCACGAATGAGGGGTGGCCGGTGGCACAACCCAGGTTGACGAGGCGGCCGTCAGCCAGCAGGGTAATGCGGTGTCCGTCGGGGAAACGGTAGCTGTCGACCTGCGGCTTGATGTTGGTGCATACTACGCCGGGCAGCTGCTTGAGCGCTTCCACCTGGATTTCGCTGTCAAAGTGACCGATGTTGCAAACGATGGCCTGGTCGGGCATGGCTTTCATGTGGTCGGTGGTAATCACGTCGATGTTGCCGGTTGTGGTTACGAAGATGTTGCCCAGCGGAGCAGCTTCTTCCATGGTCATAACTTCATAACCTTCCATGGCGGCCTGAAGGGCGCAGATGGGGTCGATTTCGGTCACGATGACGCGGGCACCGTAGGAGCGCATGCTCTGGGCGCAGCCCTTGCCTACTTCGCCGTAGCCGGCTACTACACACACCTTGCCGGCAATCATTACGTCAGTGGCACGCTTGATACCGTCGGCCAGCGATTCGCGGCAACCGTAGAGGTTGTCGAATTTTGACTTCGTAACGGAGTCGTTTACGTTGAAGGCCGGGAAGAGCAGTTCGCCGCGTTCCATCATCTGATACAGACGGTGTACGCCGGTAGTGGTTTCCTCACTCACACCCTTGATGCCGGCGGCCATTTTGGTCCACATGCCGGGGCGTTCCTGCAGGGTTTGTTTGAGGATCTGCTTGAGGGCAGCTTCGTCGCCGCTGGTTGAGGGCGTATCGAGCACCGACGGGTCTTTTTCAGCTGCCACGCCCAGATGAATCATCAGGGTGGCGTCGCCGCCGTCGTCTACAATCATGTTGGGCATCTGGCCGTCAGCAAAGTTCATGGCCTGCAGCGTGCACCACCAGTAGTCGTCGAGCGCCTCGCCCTTCCAGGCATATACACCCACACCGTCCTGGGCAATGGCTGCGGCAGCGTGGTCCTGCGTAGAGTAGATGTTGCAGGAGCACCAGCGTACTTCGGCACCCAGGTCGAGCAGGGTTTCGATGAGCACGGCTGTCTGGATGGTCATGTGCAGCGAGCCCATTACGCGGGCACCCTTCAGGGGTTTCTGGCCGGCGTATTTTTCGCGCAGGGCCATGAGTCCCGGCATTTCGTGTTCGGCAATTTCAATTTCCTTGCGGCCGAAGTCGGCCAGTCCCATGTCCGCTACCTTATGGGGCAACGTGCTGAAAAGTTCTTTTTCCATGTGTTGTGTTTATGTTGTTTCGGATTGATTTTTCTGACTGATATACAGGCGTGGCTGACGCCCGTGCAAAGATACGAAATTATCAGCAGCCTGCAAGCGTGCGGTTTTGATTATGACATGTTGGGAAGTTAAAAAAAGGGGGGCCGCCCCGAATCTGGGGAAAGATGTTTAAGCGGGTGATAATGTGAAGGTTGAAATTCCGGTTTTTCGCGATTAATTTGTAACTTCGCTGGCAAAGTTTCATACAGTTTTGGAATATGGTGAAATTCAAATCAAGAAATTCCGGCATGCGCCTCTTCAAAGTGGCGGTTGTACTGATTGCAGCTCTGGTGGTGGTAATCAGTCTGCCGCGTGAAAACAAGTTTGGTTATGAGTATGAAATGGGACGTCCGTGGAAGTACGGGCAACTGATTGCATCCTATGATTTTCCGATTTATAAGCCCGACGCTCAGCTCAAGCGTGAGCGCGACAGTGTAAAGAAACTCATCCAGCCCTATTTTACGGCCAATCTGGTGACGGAGAGCCGGGCCATCAAATCGTTGCGTGAGGACTATACTTCCGGGCGGCTCAAGGGAGTGCCCTATGAATATGTGATTCATCTGGTTGAGATGCTCCACCGCATTTACGGGCAGGGTATTATGAGCGGCGACCAGCTCAACCAGCTGACCGACAGCGGCATTCCGCGCGTACATGTTGTGGTGGGCCAGGAGTCGTCCACGCAGGAAGTTGCCGTCGTGTTTTCGCCGCGCACGGCCTACGAATATGTCTTGCAGGCCGATACGCTCCATTTTTCGCGTGAAATCATGCGCCGCACCAATTTCAACAACTACCTCGAGCCTAACCTCATTCTGGATACGGCCAAGACCATGGCGCAGCGTGAGGACCTGCTGGGCACCATTTCGCCGGCCAGCGGCATGGTGCAGACCGGTCAGAAAATCATTGACCGGGGCGAAATTGTCAGCCAGCATACCTACAACATTCTCCAGTCGCTCGAAAAGGAAAGCCTGCGGCGTGCCTCGCCGGGGCGCCAGCAGTGGATGGTGCTGGCCGGGCAGCTGCTGGCCGTCATCATGCTCTTTACGCTCTTCCTGATTTACCTGCACGTGTTCAGGCGCGACTACTACAATTCCGTCAACAGCATTTCGCTGCTCTTTACGTTTATTGCCGTCTTTCCGGCCGTAACGGGACTGATGGTGTCACACAACTTTTTCAGTGTCTATCTGGTGCCTTATGCCCTTGTTCCGATATTTGTCAGGGTGTTCATGGACTCGCGTACGGCCTTCGTTACGCTGGTCATCACTACCCTGCTCTCCTCGCTTGCTCTGCATAATCCCTACGAATTCATCCTGATACAGATTGTGTCGGGACAGGCAGCCATCTTCTCGCTGCACGAAATGACCAAGCGCTCGCAGCTGCTGCGCGTGGCCATCATTACCAGCGGTGTGGCCCTGCTCTTCTCGCTGGCTTACGATCTGGTGCAGGGGCTTAACCTGAAACAGCTTGACACGCACTACTACACCTATCTGGTGGTCAACGGCGTGACGCTCCTGTTTGCCTACCCGCTGATGTATGTGATTGAGCGCATGTTCGGCTTTACCTCGAGCATCACGCTCATTGAGCTGAGCGACACCAACAACGGCCTGCTGCAGCGTATGTCGAAGGAGGCACAGGGCACATTTAACCACTCCATGCAGGTGGCCAACCTGGCGGCCGAGGTGGCCAACAAAATCGGGGCCAAGACCCAGCTGGTGCGCACGGGGGCCCTTTATCACGACATCGGAAAAATAAAGAATGCGGCCTTCTTTACCGAAAACCAGAGCGGCACCAACCCTCACGACCAGCTCTCCGAGGAGCAGTCGGCCCAGGTAATCATAGGGCACGTCATCGAGGGGCTGCGGCTGGCCGAGAAGCACCACCTGCCGCGCATTATCCGTGACTTTATCTATACACACCACGGCACGAGCAAGGTCAAGTTCTTCTACATCCAGTATTGCAACAAACATCCCGGCGAAACGGTTGACGAGCGGCTCTTTACCTACCCCGGCCCCAATCCCTTTACGCGTGAGCAGGCCATACTGATGATGGCCGACGCCGTAGAGGCTACGTCGCGCAGCCTGAAAAACGTGACCGAGGAGAGCCTGCGCGAGATGGTCGACCGCATTGTAGACGGCATGGTGCGCGAGGGCAACTTCAAGAAGTGTCCCATCACCTTCCGCGACATCGACATGGCCAAGGACGTGTTTGTAGAAAGCCTCAAAACCATCTACCACACGCGTATTTCCTATCCGGAACTCAAGGCGCCGCAACCGCCGCGCATGCGCCAGCCGCGTCACAACATTTTCGATACGGGCTTCTTTTCTACCCACGATTAGGTGGGAGCCGAAAAAACCGGCATTTAGTCAGAACGAGGCCGGACCTGAAAAATCTTAGGTCCGGCCTCGTTTCTTTTTTTCGGCTGGCCGTCAAGGCCCGGCCGTGTGGTGCTTATGTCAGTTGCCCACCTGATACTGGCATCTTGAGTTCAGAAAATCTTTTCCGCCGTGGCTGGCCGTCAGTACAAACGGCTCGCTACCTCTACATACGTATATGCGGGTATATACGCCTTTCAAATCGGAGCCGCCGTAGCCTGAGGCGTACAGTTGGGCCGTAAACCCCTTCCCGACCGGACCGATTACTGTTGAAAACCGGTCGGTTGAGGGCATTCTTACGGTTTTGGACTTGCCTTCGGCCGTGGTGTAACTTATCTGTATTCCGCCTTCGGCCGGCAGTTCCCTTTGCGCTTCATAGCGAATGTAGTAACAGAGCCGGTTGTCGTCCTCTTTTTCGCAGGCCGTAAGGACAAACGACATGAGCAGCAGTGAAAAGGCAATGATATGTTTCATCTTTTTGTGTTTATAAGTATGGCGGCTGAAAAACCACATTTTTGGGGGAGGAAGACGGGGTTATTTTACCGTTACCGTCTTCTTGTCGTAATAGGCCACCGTGATTTCGCCTTTGGCCGTGCCGTCGTTCTGTTGGGTATTCAGCTTGCGCAGGCGGCTCAGGGTCAGTTCGTACGTACCGGCCGGTACATTGCTGAATACAAAACCGCTTTTGCCGGCATCGGCGGCGCCGTAATATACCGTGTGGCCCTCTTTTTTGCTGGAGTTGCTGAGGCTCACCTCGAGCATTTCGTCATCAGTCAGGGAGTCGCCCACCCATTTTACGGACTGGCCGTTGCTGATTTCCTTGAGTTCGGCAGGGTGATTCGGTTGAGTTGCTTGTAGTAGTCCAGATTCTGCTGGAGCTGCCTGATTTGCTGTCGTTGGAGTTCCTCTTCCTGTTGGGCCAGAGAGATTTCAGCTTCCTTGCGCCGCAGGCTTTCCTCCATGGTTTGGAATTGCTGGTTGCGGAGCTGCTGTGCGAGCCGCAGTTTTTTGAGGCGGGAGCGGTAGAGTAGCAGCAGGAGCAGGGCGAGCAGGCCGATGGTGCAGGCCAGGAGACGGTAGAATTGCAGTTTGTTGCGCGCTTCGTTGCGCTTGGCGGTAATGGTGCGTTCGCGTTGCAGCTTGTATTCATGCAGGGCATGCAGGCGTTCGGCAACCAGTTCGGTAATGTCGTCGCGCAGCGAGTCGCGCACGGCAATGTAACGCAGCAAATAGGTTTGTGCAGGCGCGGGGTGACGGAGGCGCAGGAACATGGTGTAGAGTGCCCGGTAGGCGTCGGCGCGCAAATCCATGTTGACGGCATACAGGTGTGGATTGATACAGGCAAAGGCCGAGTCCGGCCGGTTGGCGAGGGCATAGGCCATTCCCATGGCCACGGCCGCTTGGCGGCGGATGGTTTTGTCAGTGCTTCGTTGTCGGGCCTCTTGTGCAAAACGGAGGGCGGAGTCGGGGTGGTTTTGCTGCAGGTGAATGTCGGCCAGATGGAGCAGGCAGTCGGCCGTTTGTCTGGATACGGCAGAATGTGGCGCGGACGCATCAGTCACAACCTTGAAGTAGCGGGTGGCTGCGTTGGTGTCCTGGCGGAGCAGGCAGAGCATGGCTTTTTCATGCAGGAAGTCGGTGCGGCAGCCCTGATGGCGCAGCGCAGGGAGCAGTCGGCCGGCCAGATTCAGATGGTGGGCTGCTTCGGAGACTATTTTTTCGATGCGGCAGGTCTTGGCCTGGGCCAGGTGAATGCGGAAACGCAGTTGGCTTGAGTCAGGACACAGTTCAAGGGCTTTTATAGGCATCGGAGGCCCGCAGCATGAAGTGGTGGTGGCGTAGGATTTCGCCCTGCAGGTAGTATGCCTGGGCCAGCAGGGAGTCGGGGCCGTGTTGGGTGAAAAAGCGGATGGAAGGGGTTAGCAGGGAGTCGTTTTCGGGAAACGAGTCGGATTGGAGCAGGGCTTGTACGTGGACCAGCGTTTCATGGGCCTGAATGTCGCTGGATTTATTGGGGTGCCGGCATGAAGTCAGCAGGCCAAGCAACAGTAGCGTGAGCAGGGGAGTGGTGATGCAGGAACGCAGGGCGTACATGATGAAGACGGATGTAGAGGGTGAGTACTATGCTGTAAAGGTAGTTTTTTTCGGTGAACTTACAGCTATCGGTCGGTATAATTCTGTTCTTTTTTACTGCGGACACTCGGACGGTGTGGTATTTCGGAAAGGAAACAAAAAGGGCGCAAGTACAACCCGAAGGTATGCGGGAGTGTACTTGCGCCTTTATGAATCCGGCGGAGGAATTGTCTGTGGGGACTATCCTGTCGCCATGAAAATATGTGTGTGCTTTATTTGCCTTGTGCTGCGGCAGCATTGGCAGCGGCATTGGCAGCCGTACCGCCTACGCGGCTCATGACCTTGTTGGTAATGTCTTCGCTCAAAGCTGTGTTGATGAAGATACCGTTGGGCTGGGCAGAGCTTTGGTCAAGGATGTAGGTGTATCCGCCTTCTTTGGCAATGGCGTTTACGGCATTTACGATTTTCGTAACCAGCGGTTCCATTTTTTCGGCACGTGCTTTCTGGAAGGCTGCATCGTTGTCCTGTGTAGCCTGCTGGTAGCGCTGGTACATGTCGTTAAGTTCCTGTTCTTTGCGTGCACGCATGTTTTCAGGAAGTGAATCGGCCTGCTGGCGGTATGCTTCGGTCTTTTTGGTAATTTCTTCTTGCAGGGTTTTCAGTTCGTTTGAATAACGCTGACCCAGTGCTTCAAGTGCTGATTGTGCGGTTTTGAATTCAGGAAGAGACTGCATAACTTTAGGATAATCAAAGTGTGCAACTTTTTGTGCCATCATGGCCATCGGGGCGAAGAGCAACATCGCCAAAAGAATTTTTTTCATCATGTTTTTATCTGTCTGTTATTTGTTTGATTCTAAGCGCAAAAATAATGATTTTAATTGGAATATCCGAGTTTTGAAAGTACTTCGTTACTGATGTCGGCAGCCGGCGAAGCAAAAATGATGGATGCGTCGCTGGCGCGGTCGAGTACGAGCGATATGCCTTTTGCCTGGGCAATCTGCTTGACGGCGTTGTAGATTTCGTCCTGAATGGGCTGAATGAGACTGCTGCGCTTTTTGTAGAGTTCGCCTTCAGGGGCAAAGTATTTCTTTTTCAGTTCGGCAGCTTCTTTTTCTTTGTTGACAATGGCCTGTTCGCGTTCCTTTTTCTGTTCGGCAGAGAGGAAAACCACTTCGTTCTGATAGTTTTTATAAAGGGTTTTGGCCTCGTTGTCGAGTGCTTCCACTTCGGCTTGCCATTTCTTGGAGGTTTGGTTCAGCTGTTCGTTGGCGCGTTCGTAAGCGGGTATGTTGCTGAGAATGTATTCCATATCAACCAGTGCATACTTCTGTGCCTGGGCACCCGTAAAGCTCAGGCCTACCAAGGCTACAATAATCAATAATTTCTTAAACATGGTAATGTGATAGCTAAAGGGTTAAACAATTTATTTTTAATATATATGGGTTATACGTTTGCCGGCGGGATTAGAATTCCTGTCCGATGATGAAGTGGAACTGGCTGCCTCCGATTTTCTGAGTACCGGAGTATTTCTGGAAACCGTATGCCCAGTCCACACCAAGCAGTCCTACCATAGGCAACTGGATACGTACGCCGAAACCGGCCGAACGTTTCATGTCGAGCGGGTTGAAATCGCGGATACTGTACCACGCATTACCGCCCTCAAGGAAGGCCAGGGCATAGATGCTGGTGGAGGTTTCAAGCATGAGCGGATAACGCAGTTCCAGAGTCATGCGGCTGTAGGAGTAACCGTTGTTGGCAATAGATCCGTTGTCGTAGCCGCGCAGTCCGATAGTTTCGGTAGCATATCCTGTGGTGTATCCCGACATACCGTCACCACCCACGTAGTAGGTTTCGAAAGGCGACTTCTTGTAGCGGTTGTAGGACCCCAGAATACCGAACTCAAAGCGCGTCATCAGCACGGGGCACTTGTATTTGCTGCCCAGCGCGGTGAAGTTGCGGAATTTGAAGCGCCATTTGTTGTACTCAATCCAGCGGTATTTTTCCTGTGCTTCGCGCTGATAGGTGGCGCTGTTGTAGTTGTTGGCCAGGTTCTTGTAGTCGCGGCCGTCCCAGAGAGAGTAGGGAGGAGTGGCGCTGACGGAGAACAGGAACTCGGAGCCATAGTGCGGATAGAACTGCTGGTCGGTAGAGTTACGGCTCAGGGTAAATGAGATGTTGAAGTTGTTGCAGTTACCGTCTGAAATCAGGAAGTAGTTCCAGTTCTTCAGCATATAGCGGGTATAGTTGGCTTCGACCATAAAGGAGAAGAGGTCGTCAGGCCAGCTCAGGCGCTTACCGAAGCCCAGTGATACGGAGAACATCTTGACGAACTGGTCGGGGTCGTAGAAGTTGTAACCGTTGTCGTAGATGCTGGAGCTTCCGAGACCGTAGAGGTAGTTATAGTAAGAGTTGTAGTAATTCTTGGAGTAGTAGTCGGAGTTCACACCGGTCTGCTTGGAGTAGGAGATGGCGGCAGAGAACTGGTTGGGCTTTTTGCCTCCGAACCACGGGTCGAGGAACGAGAGCGAGTAGGCCTGGTAGTACGTACCGTTGGTCTGGCCGCTGATAGAAAGCGTCTGGCCGTCACCCTGCGGGATAAAGCCGGCACGCTTGCGTCCCTTGCCGAAGAGGTTCTGCATGGAGAAGTTGTTGAATCGCAGTCCCACGCGGCCTACTACACCCGTCTGACCCCAACCGAAGCTCAGCTCTACCTGGTCGCTGGCCTTGGGTTCAAGATTGTAGGTCACATCAACCGTACCGCTTTCTACGTCTGGCTGAACATCTGGTACGGCTTTTTCTTCGTTGAAGTGTCCCATGCTGGAAATTTCACGGAATGAACGCATGATGGCGTCGCGCGTAAACAAGTCGCCCGGCTTGGTGTGGAGCTCGCGGCGTATGACGTTTTCATATACGCGGTCGTTTCCTTTAATGATAACGCGGTTCAAGGTAGCTTGAGTACCTTCGCTGATGCGCATTTCAAGGTCAATGGAGTCACCGTCGACTTCCATTTCTACCGGGTCAAGCCGGTAGAACACGTAACCGTTGTTGTAGTATTGGTTACCAATCGAATTTTCATCCTCTGTCAGGCGCTTTCTCATGAGCGTCTGGTTGTAGAGGTCGCCTTTTTTCATTCCCAGGGCGCGGTTGAGCGATTCTGTGCTGTATACCGTGTTTCCTACCCAGGAAATATTGCGGATATAGTATTTGTCGCCACGGTAGAAGTCCAGATAAATGTCTACGTGCTTGTCGTCAACGTTGACCACGCTGTCCTTCTTGAGCAAGGCGTCGCGGTAGCCCCATTCGTTGAGTTTGTCAAGCATGTAGCCCTTGTCCTCCTCGTATTTGTCAACAAGGAATTTTTTCGATTTGAAGAGGGTACGGATGTTGAATTTCTTTTCAAAGGTCTTTTTGGCGGCGAGTTTGATGGCATTGGCCTGTTTCTCGTCCACACCGGTAATGTATATGCGGTGAACTTTGATTTTTTCTTTCTTATCGATGTTGATGTCTACGATAACCTGGTTTTCGCCGGCCACATCATCTGTTTGCAGAATTTCAATTTCGGCATTCTTGAATCCTTTTCCTTCGTAGTATCGTTTAATGATGATTTTGGCGCGGTCGAGCATGTCGGGAGTAATCTGGCTGCCCTTTTTGATGCCGAGCTGGGCTTCAATGTCTTCGCGTTCCGATTTCTTGACGCCGTTGTAACGGATTTGTGAAATGCGAGGGCGTGAGGTCAGTTTGATTTTCAGGTAGACTTTGTTGCCTACAATACTGTCGGCCTCAATCTTTACGTCAGAATAAAGTCCTTGCTTCCAATAGCGGCGTATGGCGTCACTGATTTCCGGACCGGGCACCTCAATGGTCTGTCCTACGTTGAGTTCAGAACTGTTCAGGAGCATTTCGCGGTCAAACTCGTCGGCACCTTCAACTTGGATACCCCCAATGATGTAGCTGGGGTGATCAGCCGTATAGGTGATGTCGGGGGCGACTTGTACGGAATCTTTCTGGGCTTGTGCAGACAGCGTTGCACACATCAGCAGCGCGCCTGTAATCAGCTTGGTGTTCGGAATATATTTCATTATTCGGTTATTGTTCAGGAGATGTATGGGTTGGCTTATGCCTTGTTTTCGTTTTCTATTTGTTCGCCGGTTTTTCCAAAACGTCGCTGGCGGTGCTGATATTGTGCAATGGCTTGCTGAAAGTCAGCTTCGTTGAAGTCCGGCCAGTAGGTGTCGCAGAAGTACAGTTCGGCGTAAGCGCATTGCCAGAGCAGATAGTTGCTCAGGCGCAGTTCGCCGCCGGTTCGGATGAGCAGTTCGGGGTCGGGCATGAAGCTGGTTTCGAGATATTTTTCCACGGTTTCTTCACTGATGTCCTCCTGCTTCAGTTTTCCGGCTGCGGCGTCGGCTGAAATACGGCGCACGGCCCGGGTGATTTCCCAGCGGGAGGAGTAGCTCAGCGCTACAACCATGGTCATCTTTGTGTTGTTCTTGGTGTTTGTCTCACACAGTTCCAGCCGCTCTTTTACGGCTTGCGGCAGACGCTCCCTGTCGCCTATAACCCTGAAGCGTACGTTATTCTTCATGAAGATTTCCTCTTCAAGCGAATCGAGGATAAGCGCCATGAGGGTAGCCACCTCGTCGGAAGGGCGGTTCCAGTTTTCCGTAGAAAAGGTGTAGAGTGTCAGATATTTTACGCCCAGTCGGGTGGCCTCTTCCGTAATGCGTTTTACGGTTTCAACGCCTTGTTGGTGTCCGGCACTGCGGGGCAGGCCCTTGGCCTTGGCCCACCGTCCGTTGCCGTCCATGATGATGGCAATGTGGGTGGGGATGCGTTGCATGTCTAACTGCGCTGTTGCGTTCATGGTGCTATTCTGTTTTTTTAGTCACGATTACATTCCGGGCATTTGGGCGAGAAGCTGTAGGTCAGTGTCAGCATAAGCGTGCTGTAATGGTCCTTGTTCTTGAATCCGGAAGTCTTGACTCCGGTAGGGGTCTGCAGGCCGTCGAGTTTGTCGCTCAGTGTAAAATGTGTTTGCCAGTCGAGACCGACGTTGAGTCGTTCTTTCAGTTTGTATTTCAAGCCTGCTCCCACCGGCAGGTTCAGGCTGAAGGCCTTGGCTGTGCCGTAGCTCAGGCCGAACCCCAGCTGAATGTAGGGCGTAATACGGCTGTAGCCCTGGTATCCGCGATGGTAACCGTAGGGCCAGAAGTTCAGCTCGTAGGTGCCGCCCAGGTCCACCACTCCGCCGCTAAAGCGATAGTCAAGCGGCTTGTTGTGGTCTGTGGGGTCAGGATAAAACTCCTGCGGGTTTTTCGTATTGCCGCTCAGTCCGGTATAGGTGAGCGACGTCTTGATGGCCATGCGCGGGTTGAGCACAAACCGCAAGATGGCGCCGCCGGCGCCGCGTGCATTACCAAAGATTTTGCTGTTGAGATCAGTCAGCCCGAATCCCAGTCCGCCTGCCGCACCTATTTCCATGCGGTATTCCACTTCCTCCTGTGCTTTTCCGGCAAGAGGGAGGAGGCTTGTCAGTATCACGAGCAGCATACTGATTACTGGGCGGCGTTCCATGTCGGGCGATTTAGGTTTTTCAACACCGTGTGGTTAGTGGGCGGTGCGTGTAAAGCTGGTCTGGTTTTCCGTCCATCCCATGCGGTTGAGGCGGCCGCGCCATATTTGTCCGCTTCCGCCGCAGAACAGCCATACGAAATGGTCGGGCGTACACAGCATGGCTACCTGATTGCTGGCCTGTGCGTTTGCCGGGCCTACGTATTCCTCTCCGCTGAACCATGTGCGGCCGTTGTCGGCGCTGGTATAGATGTCCGACAATGTGCCTTGAGGTGTGAGACCTATGGTCATGATGCGGTTGTCGTAGGCCACCGACTGCTGGCTCTTCAGGTAGGGAAGCGGAAATACGTTTTCGTTGGTACGCGGCATGTAGGTCCAGGGATACGAATGGTTGTATTGCGTATCAATCTGCTTGTACCATACTACGGTTGAGTCGCCGCTGTGTCCCGTCACGGTCAGGTCAATAAAGTGGTTATACAGGCGCGATTCCATCTGTACGGCCACCACTTCCTCTGTCGGCAGGCTGCCGTCGGTGTCGCGCTCCTGCCGGGTCCAGCTGATACCGTCGGTCGAGCATACAAACTCTCCGCCGGCAATGGCATAAAAACGGTTATCAACGCAGGCCAGCAGGTGGCTCAGGGGTTGTGTGTTGCCCACGGGTGCCCAGTCGGTACCGTTGCTTGAGCTCATCAGGCGTGTGCCGTCAAGGGCATAAAAGCGGTTGTCCGTCGTTACCTGCAGTGAGCGCGGGTTAAAGTGGCTTGTACCCGTCAGGGGAGTAGTTGTCCAGTTTTCGCCGTCGGCCGAGTGCATGGCGCATGCCTTGCCGTCGGTGGTGCGGATGCCGAACACCCAGTATTGGTCGGCTGCATATACGGCTCGTGTGGAATCCATGGCAGCCAGGTCAAACTCGCTGCCTTTGGCGCGCCAGGGGAAGAGGTCTCCGTCTTCCTGGTGTACGTTGACCGACATGGTGTATTCCTTTTTGTTGAGTCCGTCGTAGGCGTACACAACAATGGTGCGCGGCTTGGTAAAGTCAATGCTGTCGGGGCTGGATGTTGACGATGATACCGAAAAGGCCGAGTCCTGTCCCGACGCCGTACGCATGGCCAGCACGCCCTCGCAGTCCAGGTTGCTCAGTATGATGTGCTGTTGGTCGGTACCGTAGGGCAGCGAGTCGCCGTTGTATATCAGGCCGTTCACCTGGTCAATATACATGGGGTAATACGAGCCGCTGATGCTGACGGTGTAGGTGCTGTCGCTGCCGTCCTGGGCTGTAGTGTGCTTCACGCATTTTTGTGAACCCAGCGTCACGTTGGTGACGGCGCAGTAGCTGGTGGCTTCAGTAGTAGTGTTGTCTGTCGAGCAGGAAGCGATGGCCAGTAGTACAATAAACGGGGCCAGCACTTTGCCGACTTGGTGCTTGCAATCCATAAACTAAATTAATGTGTGTATATATACGGTGGCAAAATTACTGACAATTTCTCAAATATGATAGCAAGGTGTGCGTTATTTAGGTTTTTTTGTGGAAACGGGAGCTGTTTTGCGCTGTTTTTTGCTGCTTAGGGTTGTGTAATCACCTGGCATACACGGTCTTGAAAGTTGCGTCCGGTGGAGTGGTAGCGCAGTCCCTGGTTCATAATGGCAAAACAGAGTATGTGTCCGTTGGGAGCCGTGGCGTAGCCGGCCAGGGTGCTTACGCCCTCAACGGTGCCCGTCTTGGCGTGTACGTTGTTGCGGGCGGAGCTGTTGCGCATGCGTGAGCGCAGGGTGCCGTCGCGGCCGGCAATGGGCAGGGCGGGGTAGAGATGCAGGTAGATGTTGTTGCGCTGCCAGGCGTAGCGCAGGGCCTGTACCAGCAGTTGTGGCGTCACGTAGTTGTAGAGCGAGAGGCCGCTGCCGTCGGCAATCTGGTAATGACGCGGGTTGAGGTTCAGTTCGTTGATAAAGCGGTTGACACAGTCGGCCGAGTATTTCCACGAGGCGTAGCTCACGCGCGACTGTGCGCCCAGCTGGTAGAATACGGCTTCGGCATACAGGTTGTCGCTTTGCTTAAGCATGCGCATGAGTATCTGGTCAATGGTATGAAAGCGGTTGGCCACGAAGCGCACGTCGCCGGGCAGCTTGCGCAGCAGCCCGATCTGGCCTTTTACCTTCAGGCCGCTTTCGTTCAGCGCCTGAATCAGGTGGGGCAGAAACGTGTCCTTGCCGTTAAAGAGCAGCGGCGTCAGGCGTATGGTTTCGTCGTCCCAGCACCAGCCGGAGCCTTTCGAGGCTGTGTCTTTCATGGATACGTCCAGATAGACGTTGCCGCTGATGCTGTCAATGTTCAGTTCGCGCAACGCCTCACACAGGGCGTGCAGGTCGTCGTGTCCGAAGCGGGGGTCAAAGCCGCCTACGATGTAGATGTCGCCTTCCAGTGAGCGGCGGTCGGTGATGTCACCCTGATAGTAGAGTCGGGTTTCAAACCGGTGGGAGCCGCCCAGTTGCGAGAGGGCGGCAATGGCCGTCAGCACTTTTTCGCACGAGGCCGGGCGCAGCAGTTGCCGCTCGCCGTGGCTGAAGAGGACGGAATCGGCCGTCAGGTCGTAGACGCAGAGGCCCAGCTGGGTCCGTTCAAATATGGGGTTGCTGATGAGTTGGGCCAGGCGGTCCTGCACCAGATGCGACCATGCGGCCGATGTGGTGTCGGCCGTACTGATGCTGTCGGTATTGGTGCGGGCCAGCAGCAGGCTGTCTGCTATTTCGTCGGGTTGTGGGGTGTCGGGGGTTTGTGCCGTCAGGCTAAGGGGTATCAGCAGCGTGATGCAGAGCAGATACAGATGTTTCATCAACTTTTGTGTCATGTCTTGTCTATGCTTCGGTCTCATTAATGAGGTAGAGGGGTATGTGCTTACAGCTGTCCGCTTTCAACCATGCGCACCACGCGTTCGGTGTAGCGGTCGTCGCCTTCGGGGTCGTAGCGCTTTTTCAGGCTGTTGCCGAAAATGCCGGCCACCACCTGCCACATGTTGGCCCGCAGTGAGCCGATAAAGGCCTTGACAATGCTGAACGAGGTTTGGTTGCATTCGCGGTCAATGAGTTTGACCAGCAGTTTTCCCTGCGAAAAGGTGAGCTTGCGCACCATGGGCTCATACTGCCGGCGCAGGCCGGCTTCCATGGCCCGGGCATGTCGGTCGCGCGACTCCTTGTCGGGCAGCGTTTCCATGTAGGTGTAGGTCTCGATGATGGTATATTTGGCCAGTTTGGCTATGGGAAGCACTTTCTTTACGTTGGCCACCAGGCGGTTGAATCGGGCGCGTTCCTTTTCGTTCTTGAATTCGAGCGGGGGATATTTATAGAGCGGCGGATAGACCACGTTGGGGATGCTGTCGCCGTGATAGGGGACTTTGCCTACTTGCACAAACATCGGAATGGCCGGGTCGCGGTCAGTGTTGGCGTCGGTGTCGTCGGTCTGGGCCTGTGCATACGCCGGGAAACTCAGGATGAGAAGAATAAATGCAAGTAACTGTTTCATCTTGGGGGCAAAGTTAGCCAGAATTTGCCCATAAGGCATCGTTTTCAGGATTAAAAGGCGTTAAAACCATGTGCTGATGTGACTTGCGGCTTGCACGGTGCGGCTTTAAGCGACACAAGGCGGCACCTGATTTGTTTTAAGTGCCGCCTTGTGCGTTTTTCGGGCCACCCTGTTGTTCCGCCGTGCCGAGGGGGGAGGCTGCCGGTGTGTCTGTGCGGGGTCAGTCGGTCAGTGTGATGTGACGGGCTTCAACGCGCTGTCCCAGAAACATTGAGGCACATTCGCCGAAGCGCTCGCCGCTTTCGGTGGTCAGGTAGCGGCATTGTCCGCCTCGGGTGCACTGCTGCTCCATTTCGGGGTGACGCACCAGGTAGTCGGCCAGGCTTTCAGCCACATACTGCCCCTGCGGCACCAGATGGATGCCCTTGGGAGTGAACTGCTTGATTTTCTGAAGCAGAAGGGGGTAGTGGGTGCAGCCCAGAATGAGGGTGTCAATCAGGGGGTCGAGCTGAAGGATGCCGTCGATGCGCTTCTTCACGAAATAGTCGGCTCCCGGACTGTTGTATTCGTTGTTTTCTACCAGCGGCACCCACATGGGGCAGGCCATTCCGCTTACGGTGATGTCGGGGTTGAGCTTACGGATTTCCATGTTGTAGCTCTCTGAGCGTATGGTGCCTTCCGTGCCCAGTATGCCCACGTGGCGTGAGCGGGTAAGCTGGCCCACGGCTTCTACGGTGGGGCGGATGACGCCCAGCACGCGGCGTGTGGGGTCGAGACCCTCGAGGTCGTTTTGCTGAATGGTGCGCAAGGCCTTGGCCGAGGCTGTGTTGCAGGCCAGAATGACCAGATGGCAGCCCTGGCTGAACAGGGCCTTGACGGCCTGCAGCGTATAGCGGTAGACTACCTCAAAGGAGTGGAACCCATAGGGGGCACGGGCGTTGTCGCCCAGATACAGGTAGTCGTATTGCGGCAGGCGCCGGCGTATGCCGTCAAGAATGGTCAGGCCGCCGTAGCCGCTGTCAAATACGCCGATGGGACCCGGTGTGTGAGGCAATGGAGTTGAAGACATGGGTGTATGTGTCGGTTTTTTTGTTTATTGCAGTTTCTGCCACACGTAGGGTGAGGCGTCTTCTACCATCGAGGGGCGCAGGAACGGCATGGCCTGTGCGTCGGTGTTGAGTATCATTTCGTAGTCGCGCTCCAGTCCTACGGCCCGTATGGCGGCCTGCAGTTTCTGATGCAGGGGGGCCATCATTTCGGCCTGGGCCTGACGCAACAGGCTGTCGCAGCGGTTGCGGAACGAAAGGCTTTTTTCCAGTTCTACCTGAAGGTCCTGCTGGCGTTTGAGCAGAATGGGCTGCGGAAAGTCCTTCTGTCCTTGCAGAAAGTCGGTGAACATTCGCTTGAAGTTCTCTTCATTGTAGGATGTCTCGGCGGCATACTGGGCCCGGAGTTTCTGCATGTTCTGTTCCATAACGCGGTATTCCGGCATCTGGTGCAGCAGTGAGTCGTAGCTCAGGTATCCGATGCGTATGTTGTTGATGGTATTGATGCTCAGGGCCTGTTGGGATGTGCCTGCAGCGGCCGGCGTTTCGGGAGTTTTTACCACCCGGGTAAGCGAGTCGGCCTGCTGGGCGCGGAGGGCGACTGAGCAGCAGACCAGTAAGAGAAAGAAAATCGTTTTTTTCATTTGTCGGTGATTTTTGATAAGGCCGGTGTCGTACCGTTTGTTGCAAAAATACGGTTTCTTTCCGACACGGCCATGCAGCTTTGGCGGTTTTTTGTTCAGTGGCGGCAGTATGTCTTCAGCAGGCTCTGCAGCCGTCGCATGCCTTTGGCCCACAGTGAGTTGGTGCGGGCATAGTAGCGTTCAAATATTTTTCGGGCTTCGAGATTTTCGGTGACGGGACTGATTTTTTCAACCCTCAGCCGTTCCTTGTACAGTCGGGCTTCATACAGATGGTCGGCACCGCAGTGTGTACCGCTGCCGTCGAATCCTTCGTTCTGCACCAGTGAGCGGCCCACGTTGAGCGAGAGGATGTCCTGCAGGAAGAGCGAGGCATTCCAGCGTATGGCCCACGAGTTGTTCTTGCCCTCCACCTGGCGGCGCAGCATGCGCGTAAAGCCGTATTTGCCGTTGAAGTCGAAACGGCGGGTCAGGTGGCGGCGGTGCAGCTCGTTGAGCAGATACTGGCCGTCGGGGTTGAAGTGCTGCCAGGCGCGTTGCCACGTGGCCCAGCCCCACGAGCCGGTGAACTTGATGAGGAACGTTTCGGGCAGACGGGGGTTCTGCGTAAAGTCGTAGGCCTGGATGTGACCCACGCGCGGCTCGTCGGCATAGGTGTCGAGGGCGTCGTTCATGAATTGCAGGAAGCCCGGTGCCGTCACGAGGTCGTCTTCCAGCACAATGACGCGGCCGTAGCGGTTGACGATGTCGGTTACGCCGTCAATGATGTTGGCGGCCAGACCGTAGTTGCGGTCGCGCTCTATGCGGTGTACCGTTTTGAATCCTTCAATGGTATGGATGTAGCTGCGCACCAGTTCGACGTCCTCGCGGTCGTCCTCGGTGCGGGCCCCGTCGGAAAACACAAAAAGTTCGCTTTCCTGAGCCAGCAGGTTGTGGGCCAGCGCCTCCACCGTGTGTTGCAGATGCCGGGGACGGTTGTAGGCAAAGAGTAGGATAGGAGCAAGCATGGCGGGATGAAAAGAGTGAGTGAGCGTGGAATAAACTATTTGTGACCGAATACGTTGTGCAGGGCCTGTTGCAGGGCTTCGAGGTTGCCGCGCCCGAATTTCAGGTCGGGCTCCATGTAGTTGCCTTCGGCCCACTCGTTCCAGGATTTCAGGAATACGATGCGGCGCTCGTTGGGCTTGTGCATGACGTTGCGGAACACGGCTTCGGCGTGCTGCTCAAACTTTTGCGGCGTGGCGCCCACCAGAATGTGTCCCTGACGGCCGGAACGCGGCGAATGGTCCCAGTTGGGGATGAGCGTGGGGTAGCAGTCAATGGCCTGGTCCTCGGGCGAGGTGAAGTAGCGTGCTGCCCGTTCGTAGGGAATGTGGCGGCCGCGCTTGAGGGCTACGCGCTGCAGCTTGGCATTGATGCGCTCAAGCAGCGAGAAGTCCTGCTTGAATACGTCAAACAGGCGCACGTTGACCTTGGCGTCGAAGCCTTGTTGGCGATAGGGGTCGTCGGGGCGCGGCTGTGGCGTATGGGCCACGAAGTGGATGCCGGGCAGACCGTTCTGGCGCGCCAGCTGTTGCCACAATTCAATGAAGTGCGGCGCGTCGGGCAGGTTGTTGGGCGCATACACCACGAAGAGCGGCTTGCCCTCCACGCGGATGTAGCGAGGGTCCTTGAAAGCCGGCAGCAGCGTGTTGAAGTGCAGGATATAGTCGTCGTCGCCGGGATAGAGCTGCTCCATGAGCATGCGGTGGGTACCTTCTTTGTTAAACTGCTTGTCTTCCCAGCTGTGGTTGGCCCAGGCCAGGCAGAAGGGAAAGTCGGGCTCGCCGCTCTCAAGCACCTCCGTAAAGGGGCGCTGCAGCAGCCGCCGTCCGTTGCCGAACCAGTAGTGCCAGTAGCAAAAACCCTCGATGCCGTACTCGCGGGCCAGGTCGGCCTGCGCTTTACGGCTTTCGGGCAGGCGGAGGTCGTAGTAGCCCAGGTCGGCCGGAACCTTTGGCTGGTAGTGTCCGCGGAAAAGGGGCTTGGCCTTGCCCACGTTGGTCCATTCCGTAAAGCCTTTTCCCCACCAGCGGTCATTTTCGGGAGTGGGGTGGAATTGGGGAAGATAAAAAGCGATGACGCGTGCGTCGTGTGGTTGTTCCATGATTACGTGAGGTGTTTGAGTAGGTTTTCGGCGTCGGCTGCCGTGTGCAGCGGACGGTATATTTTGTCAAGGTTTGTCCGGAGCTGTTCCTCCGGCACATCGGCCAGACGGAAGTCGGCCAGTTTTTCTACTACAGGCTGCGGCAGGCGGGTTCGTATTACGCGGGCCGGATTGCCGGCCACGATGGTGTAGGGCGGCACGTCGTGCGTCACCACGGCACCGGCTGCTACGATGGCTTCGCGTCCGATGTGTACACCGTCCAGGATGATGGCTCCGGCGCCCAGCCAGGCCCCGTCGTCCACGCGGGTCTGTCCGCGGCTTACGGCATCGGCCGGATGATGGCCGCCCTCCAGGTGGGAGCGCAGCGGAAAGGTGGTCAGCGTACCCGTCTGATGGTTGCAGCTGAGCAGGAATCGCACGCCACGGGCTATGGACACGTAGTGCCCGATAATCAGCTGGTCGGGAGCGTCGGTAAAGCAGTCCACGTGGAGCTCGCCATAGGTGTGACGCCCCACCCTGACGGCCTGTAGCGGGAAGCGTGTGGCCGCCATGGTCTGGTTGTGCGCGTTCCGGCGGCGCCAGGTGCGCTGGTAGCGGGCTGTCTCCAGCTGACGCAGCAGTGAGCGGAGGCCCGGAATCTTATGACATATCTTATTGAGCATGGCCCGTATGTTTTCGGATGAAGCGCCGCAGGTTGTAGCGCTTGAGGCGCTGCAGGAGGAACTGCGGCTGACATTGCAGATAGTAGCCCATCAGACCGGCGCGGCGGCATGCCCTAATCCAGAGGTCGAAGCGCGGCGTGAGCGGGTGGTTCCAGGGCTTGTCGGCACCGGGATAGTGCAGCTGCACTACCTCGCGCAGCATCTTTCGGTAGCATGCGGCAGCTGCGTGACGGTCGGCCAGGAGCGGATTGTTGGGGTTGTAACGCAGCTGGTCGGGGTCGTTGAAATATTGTGCCGCACATACCACATACTTGTAGTCGAGGAAACGGATATCGGGAGCCAGACACAGGGCAATGCAGTCCTGCTCGGGCAGAATAAGACGATCTACGTTGCGGCGGAAAAACTCGGTCAGCTGAGGCTGCCGGTAGTCGGCACGCAAGAGCTTGAGGTTAATCAGCATGAAGCCAGCCGAAATTTCATACTGGCTGATGGTTTGTATCTCTTCCGGTGTGAAGTGGGCGCGGTAGCGCGGCAGGTTGTTGTTTTCCTGAATGGGGCGCGTGCCGGCATAATAGAACTTTTCATCGGGGAAAAGGAAGTAGGCCGGGGCAATGTCGTCGGTAAAAATCACGTCGACATCACTGAAGAGGATGCGGTCGTATTGCGGAAAGAGGTCGGCCGCCGTGAGCTTGTAGAAAATTTCCTTTGAAAAGTGTGACTTGTGGCGCAGTCCTGCCCAGCCCGTGTCGTATTCGGAAGCATCAATAAAGGCAACCTCGGCATTCGGAAACCGGCCCACCACGTGCTGCAAGCGTTTCATGTGGTGCGGCTTCAGGTCGGTATGCACCACGTAGAGGTTGTAGTGATAGCGGGCATCGGCCTTTTCGAGCAGCGTGTGGAAGGCTACGCCGGCTGCCAGTACGAAGTGGTGGTCAAAGGTGAAGAATATGGGTATGGTTGTCATGGGCTTAGGCAGATTGTTTTTTGAAAAAATATTGCAGACATTCTCTGAAGGTGACGGCGCCGCTTATCCACATGACGCCTGCGTAGAGCGCGGCGGCCAGCAGGACCTTGGCCACAAAGAGCGCATAAAGGTTGGTGATGGGGCGTGTCAGGAAGTAAGTGACTGCCATAACGCCGGCTGCAATCAGGGCAAAGGGCAGCACGTCTTTCAGTGCCGCCCATAGACTGAGCCGTATTTCGTGCCACGCTAGAGCCTGCCATACCATCCACCACACTATATTGATGGCTGCGTAACAGCGCACCATACCTACAATACCCAGCGGTGTGCAGAGCAGTATGGCTCCGATTTCGACGGCACACAGGGCAATGGTGTTCCACATGAATACCTGCGAGCGGCCGCGGCTTACGAAGAGCTGGGCGTAGAGTCCGTTGATGGCGCTGAAGGCACTGCCCACACAGAGTATCTGCATCAGCTGGGCACTGAAGGCCCACTTGCTGGTAATGGCTATGGTGATGAGTTCGTGCGCCACGAACGAAAGCCCGAACAAGGCCGGGAACGACACGAAAGCCGTGAAGCGCAGCATCTTGCGGAACACGCGTACCTGCCGCTCGCGCTCGTCGCTGACGGTGCTCAGAATGGGCTGGGCTACGCCCGTAATCATGCCGTTGATGACCGAGAAACCCAGAAAGTTCCACTTGTTGGCCTGGTTGTAGTGCCCCACTTCCTTGTCGGAGTAAAAGCGGCCCAGAATCAGGGTCAGAATGTTGTGGTTCACGTTGAGCGTTACGTTGGTCAGCAGGATGCGGCTGCTGAAGGCAAACATCTCCCGCAGCGGCCCGAACGTAAAGCGCAGCATGGGCCGGAAGCGGCTGAAGTGCCACAAGAGCAGCATGTTGGTGCCGATGTACACCAGGCTCTGCGTTACGATACCCCAGTAGGCAAAGCCCAGAAAGGCCAGCGTAACGCCCGCAATGCCCGAGAGCAGCAGCGCCGTCATCTGGCAAAGTGCCCGCTGCTTGACCATCAGATTCTTAAATAGCCAGGCGTTGTGGGCCGTGCCGAGTGATGACATCAGGAAGCCCAGAAACAATACCCGTGCCAGCGGTACCAGTACCGGCTGGTGGTAGAAGCGGGCAATGGCCGGCGCTGAGAAAAACAGCACTACGTAGAGCGTCACTCCCGTCAGGGCACTGAACCAGAACACGGCGTTGTAATCCTCGCGCCGCACTTCCTTCCGGTTGGCCAGAGCGGCCGTGAATCCGCTTTCCTGCAGGGTGGAAGCCACCAGCGAGAAAATGGACAACATACCTACCAGACCATAGTCGGCCGGGCTGAGCAAACGGGCCAGAAAAATGCCGAACACCAGGTTGAGCAGTTGCTGTACACCATTGTTGAGCCCGCCCCAAAGGAGCCCTTTGGCGGTTTTCTTTTTCAAGTTCTCTTCTGCCATGCTTCGATGTGGTTGTAGGTGCAAAATTAGTGCAAACCGCGGGCTAATCCAAACGAAAGGGAGAAATTTCGATAAATTCGGTATTCCTTGTATTGTGGGCTTCCGACTGTGCAATAGGGTAGTTATCGTCCTGTCATTCTCTGCATGATGTAATTGTTATTGAATTAATATATACCCATTTGTCCGGGATTTTATTTTATTATTTCTGCAGCATTCGGATAGGGAGCTATTTCCACAGCCTTTATGGCAGCGCCGTTAGACGTCTGTCGCAGGCCCAGAACCAGAACATTTTTCTTGTCCTTGCCGAATTTCAGCCAACACTCGGGCAAGTAGAATTCACGTTGAGGTCCGGCCTCCCAGTGGCGTCCTATATTATGGCCGTTCAGCCACATGAAACCGTTGCCGGATGCGTTGATTCTCATCAGCCAGGGAATCCAGACTGACGGTTGCTGACTGGGCAGACTAAATTCAATTCTATACCAAGTGAACAGCCCGTCCTGTGCAGCCTTAGGCTGTATTCCATTTCCTTTTCTGGGTATATCCGATTGAGTGTCGAGCGGAACTACCAACCAGTCATTGTCTTCAAACTGAGGTTGAATCCAGTTCTCGGTCACGCCGGCTGCGTCAGCAGCATATTCCCATTCAAGCGGGTGCGACAGGGCCGTTTCTGAAACAGACAGCCCGGCTTCTCTGATTCCGGAAAGTTCTTCCATGGGTACATACCCGTGTGCATGTCCCAAGTTTTCATAAACCACCAGAATCTCATTTTCCCCTTCCTGCAGAGTTCCGGAAACATCAAACCGGTTGTCATATTCATCCGGACGTATGCGTTCAAAACAGTTACGGGTTGTCCATGTTTGTGCATCGGCTTTGTCTGGGAACAGACGGGTTACATTTTCCCCATTTACCTGTACGGATACAATATCGCGGGTAAACATATTGAACAACAAGAACTTTTCATTTTCGGCCTGCTCTCTGCTCAGGTTAACTTTGGCACGGTACAGGCTGTACCGAAAATCGTTTACATTCATATCCGACAGAGAGATCAGGCGCGACAGGGGAATCCATCGTGCCTGTCTTGTGGCATCTTCTTTCCTCTTGGCAAAAGTTATACGAACAGGTTCCGGCAGGCGGGAAGGTCTTTTGATGGCCGCCGGCTCTTTAGGCCACCATGTACCGGCCTTGGCTTTCTTTCCTGCCGGAATAACCAGCACCTTTGTATCCAGAGGCTCCAATTCATAGGCTATGGTGATGGGGTCCATCGTCAGCGAATCTCCATGCAGATTTGCATTTGCCTGCATCAGTACTTTATGGCCGTTCTGGTCAATATTATACATGGCTTTTTGCGGCAGTTTGATTTTTCCCGGTAAAAGGGTGGCATTGCCTTTAAAGGTCTTGCCGGAGTTTGTGTTGTGCAGGAAAATAAATTGTGTTCCGTCGGGAGCAACCCGTACTCCTCCGAAAAGGCCTTCGGGTGTACCTTCCATTTCGCAGGGTCCTCCTACAGACCGTATCAACTGGCTTTCATATTTCCGGATAAAATCGCCGATTCCTTTGGCTGCCATGTATTTTTCACCTACGGCTCCGTTTTCATGGATAGCGGCATTATAATCATAGGAAGTTGTCATTCCTCGGGCACCCCAGCCGGAAAAATGAGTTCCTCCGGCCAGCATGTAATAATTTATTCCGGTACATCCTCCCAAAATACTCATCAGACCGATAGCCTTGAAATGACGGGCATCCGAATAATGGTCTTCACTCAACGTTCCGGTTACCAGGGAAAACCAGCCACCCTGCAGTTCTGTTACAAAACCGGGAGCGTCCGGCTGTCTGCTTTTTAAAGCTACCATACGGTGGGCGCAGCTCGGTGCATCCGACTGCCCGACATAATAATTGTCACAGTCAAATACTTGGGAAAGTTCTTTGTCGCTGCTGCCACGGCATTCTTCTGTCAGACAAGTGAAAACCGGGATGTCAAGTCCGTTACGGCGTACGGAACGATAAAGTTTCTTTAAAAAGTAAGATTTGTTTTCGCATCCATGAGCGTTGTATTCATTTTCTATCTGAATCAGGATAATGCCTTTCTTTCCTTTCGGCTTTCTGGTCAGCTGCTCGTTGGCTAATGCCCGGCAAACGGCATCAAACCAATGGACACACCAACGTACATGGGTAGGGTCTGCACTGCGCAGCCAGAGTCCCTGATAGTCCTGAGGACGGAATTTGGCCAACCAGCGGGGATATGCTCCTCCTGAAAATTCGGCACAGATAAAAGGTCCCGGACGGACTATCGTGTAGAGCCCAAATTCTTCCTGAGCCATTTTCAACCAACGCTTCAAATCTGAGAAATCGAATTTTGTAGTGTCCGATAAATCTGCCGGCATCTCACGTTCATGCCAATTCCATGGGACATAAGTTTCGACCGTGTTGAAGCCGGCTGCCTTTATTTTCTGGAAGCGATTACGCCACAGTTCTTCAGGACAGCGGAAATAGTGGAAAGCGGCACTGTAAATAAATACATCCTTACCATCAATGGTCATGCAGGAACCGTCGTAACGGATACGGTCGGGGTGCTGAAACTCTTTATTTGTAATTCCGCTTGCAGCCGATATATGTAGGCAGCAGAACAGATAGAATAAACACAATATATACCTTTTCATCATTTTAAAGTTTGTCGTACATGAAATATATCTCTAATGAATGTCACATTGTCCTGCCTGATTATTCAATTACATACCAGGTGTATCCTTTAGCCGGGATGGTTACGTCCAGTTGTACGGAATAGTCGCGTCCGAGCCGGTATTTGACCGCCCGGCCCTCCTTTTCTCTGATTCGGGCAGTTTCAGTCAATCCGGTGTAATAGAGCGGGAGGTCTATTCTGCGTGTGATGGCCTTATCTGTCGGGTTAAAGAATAGGGCGAATCCTTTTTCCTTACCTTTGGGATTGACATGCATGATACCGTCCCAATCCTGCGCATCCGGTTTCCGAAGGTGAATGATGTCGCTGTTCAGAATGTTCCGGTATTTTTTGTACCAACGGATAACATCCACGACCACCGCTTTCGTTTCCGGTGTATCATACAGCCGCGGACCACGGTAGCAGGCCTGTATTCCTGCTCCGTAATTTTGTACCATCAGGGTCTTGTATTCATATAGGTGTTCACTCAGAGGCTCCAGGGTGGCAGCCGCTCCTCCTCCATGATATTCGACCAGGGGGACGAAGCTCCAAAGTGATGAGGGGATGCGCTCCCATGTACAGTCGTAGTTTAATTGTCGGGTATGGATTAACTGCCGGTCACGCGGCAATGACCAGTTGGTTTCGCGATAACCGATACTGGTTTTTGTAGAACCGTTCAGGAAATAAAAGTCCGGCACATTCAGATAAATGCCTTTCTTGCGCATCCAGTGATACAGTTCCGTAATTTTATGAAACTGGTTCCATTGTGAATCCTGCAGCCCTTTATGGTGCGGATGTGAAGTTGAGGCACAAACGTCGCCCGGGTACGACCCGTCGTGTTCAAAGCAGGTCATACCGGTTTTTTCGATAAAGGTCTTGATTTTGTCGAAGTATTCATATCCCCAGTCGCTGCACAGACAAGGCGAACTGCCGAACCTCATGCCTCCTCGCTGGCCGGTTTTCGGATTGATTACGTCCACCTCGTCGCTGATCCAGCGGCTGGCCAGGAGCGAGTAGCAGCCCATTTCGATGCCTTTGTTGCGGGCATAGTCCACCAGTTCCTTGAATTTGGCAATGTTTCCCTCTGAAATGTCTTCGGCATTGGCACCGGAACCGAAACTGAGGATAATCATTTCGTAACCTGTTTCGGCACATTGGTCAACTGCTTTTTTTACCGTTTCCGGATTGCTCGATGTAAGATGCAGAAAGATGGGGTTCTCCGTCAGCCAGGGCGCTATTGTGCGGTAAAAGTGACGGGTGAACAGTCCTTTGCGCTCGCGGTCATCGCTGTCGAAGGGCATTTCGTAAACATTGAAAGTACGGAAGGTATCTCCCGGCTGGAGGGTCTGGTCCGGACCGATTTCGGGAGAGACGTCCAGTATGCAGCGGGTTTCCATCGGGTAGTTCCGCTGCGAGGTGTATTCCGGGTCGGTGACCCATTTTTCGGTAATGTCGGTTTCACGTTCCGTAAAAGTTCCCTTACAGGCATAGTCACTCTCTATGTGAATGTTGGGCAGCCGGAAAAGGTCAGGATTGCCGTCACCCGGCGATTCCGGTTCGGCAAAAGCCAGGTATTCCAGTTGGAAGGCATCAATATTCAAGGAAGCCGTCGAATGATTTTCCACTTCCATCCGTTTGCGGATGACCGGAACCTCGTCATAGATGGCAAAGCATACCTTTACCGCCACATCCTTGAATTCCTCGCTTCCCCGGAGTGTAAAGACCAGTTCCTTTCCCGTTGCAGCCTTTTTGTTCAGCGCCCAGCGGTTACGTGCCCAAGGCAGTGTTTCGCCGACCGGCCTGATTTCGAAATCCTCCACCAGAAACGATTGAGGGACAGGTGTCATGTTTTCTATCCACTCATCTTTCAGATAGGCCCTTTCCGGCTGTCCCGATAAACCTCCGATGCTCCATTTCTTTCCGTTGATTTGCAGGAAACCCTCGCCGCTTACGGCGCGTATCATGCTCTCGCCTATCATGCGGTTAGTCAGATGCGTGGTGGCCAGATTCGGGAAAATACGGAACGTACGGGCAACCATGTCATTGGCAATGACAATGCTTTTCCCGTCGGGTGAGCGGTAAATTCCTGCTTTTGATTTTTCCGGAGTCAGCAGCCAGTCAAACGGGGTTTTGTCCGAAAGTGAGGCTTTCCATAGGGGCAGTTTGCCGATTTTCTTTCTCAACTGTGTGACGACCGCATCGCTTTGCTGCGGCGTTTCTCCGGCTGACCGGATATCAACCGTTTCCGGCGTATTTCTCTGGCCGTCAATGACAGAAGAAACGGCCTGTCGGCCCCAGCTACTTATGCTGCAGACCATAAGTCCACAAAAGATAAATACAGCTTTCATAGTATTTATATGGTTGCTTTTACATTTTTATTTCTGAATGGTATGGAAAATTGATTGACCGGCTTTGACCATGACCTTTTCCTTCCAGTGCAGATGGGCATTCTCGCCCAGCGGGCGGGCTGCCTTACGGGCATCTTCGGCCAGAATCGTCACCGTTGCATCGAAGCGGGTGGGATTGGTTATTTTCAGGACCATCTTCCGCCTGTCCTGTCTGACGATGGATGCCTCCACATGGTCGAAGACAAACATGCCGGACCGGTCAGTGCGGATATATATTCCGGGATTTTCCAAAGCCATCAGTGCTCCGTTGGTTTCGTTCCATCCCGTTTTACCGCCGTCTCCACGCGAACCGCGACTGTCAGCATCGCAGTAGGTCAGCCTTTCTGTGATTTTTCCGTTGGGTTGTATGCCTTCCGCATGGGCGTGGATGACATCCCGAAGCAGTTCGGCATATTCAGCGCGGCCGGTTGTACGGAACAGCTTGAACAATGCATCGCCGGATTGCGTACAGAATCCGGGAGCACCATGCTTGTTTTGCGTGCTGGCCCACACCGCGCCGGTCAGGTTGGCGCCCAGTCGGGCCAATGGGGTTTCTGGAGGCAACAGATAGGGAAATGAAACAACCCAGGTGGCACATAAGTTAGCCAAGTCGGCGGCTTGTTTCAGATACATTTCCCTGCCGGTTACTTCATACAGAGTCATCAGGGACGTAAGCAGGGCTACTGCCGTTTCAGAATCGGCGTTCTGCAAAATATCGCCGCAACCGCCTGACGTAAAACCGACCAGTGCGAAATGGTTATAATAATCTGCCGCTGCCTGACAGGCGGTTTCCAGATAAGCCGGACAATCAAAATAGCCGGCCGCCAAGGCCAGCCCGGCTACAGCCATGGCACCGCTGGTTGTATTGTAAATGGCAACGTCGCCCGATTCTACGTCCAGATAATTGCCCCACGTACCCTCTTTCTGCCAGGTACGGACAAATGCATCGGCCAGCAAACGGACTTGCTGCTCCCATTCCGGAGCAATCAGTGCGGACTTGCCCTGTTCTTTCAAGAGCATAAACTGTTTGACCATCCAATACAGGATGTCTCCGTTCTTGCGGGTCAGCCCGATACCGGGATTCAGCCGTGCGCCGTCCCGGTAGAGCACGTTTCCGTCTGATCCCAATACGTCGTAGTAATAGCCGCTGTGTCCTTTGGCTCGCGGCAAGCCGAAGTCAAAGGTGTTTTTTACGCGCTGAAAATGTTTCTCGTCGTTCAAGGCCAGCATCGGATAGGTGTTGATTAACCCTCCAATCCAACCATAAGAAAGCCAGTCGGCATTTTCCGGACAGTAATAAGCCCAATGTTCGCCCTCGTAATAGCGCTCATCAATGTTTTTCACCATGCGTTTCCACACTTCGCTCATGGGCATCAGGTTTCGGGGGACTTCCTTGCGTGTATGGAATTTCCGGAACTTCATGAACTGTTCCAGCAATTCCGGAACACGGTTGCACGGAAACGTAATTTCCGTGACCCGAATGACAATCTGGTCGCCCGCCTGTACCGATATGCCGCGGTCCGGGCTTTTGCTGAAACCGATGAATTCCGGCTTGCGCTCACGAACCCCGGGGGCACTGATTACAAATGACGCCACACTCCGGTCCGGAGTTTCCTCCACAATCAGGGCATGGTCCAGTATGCGGTCTTTTTGGCGGATACCCTGGTCGGTCAGTAAAATAGTAGCTGATTTTTTGGAGCGTTCCAGAAACAACATGGCAGGGGTGGATACATTGCTGACGTTGACTTCCAGGCGCGATGGCGCGCCGAATTCCGGTGAAAGTTGGGGTATGGGGTTTGACGTCAGTGCCAGATCCTTTCGGCCGTGGTCGGTTTTGTCGAGGCCGGTGGCATAGTCACGATAAACGATGCGTTGCCGGTTGCCGTTGTAGACAGAAGCCGGCAGCAATACATAATTGTCGCTTGTCCAGTCATAACGGTCAAACGCCACGGCCACTCCGGCGTCCTTCATGGCCTGTCGGGCTGTAAACCGGAACGTATATGACGTTGTGCTGTCCGTCATTGTCTTCTCGGTCTGAACGGTCCATGCCGAAGAGTCGTTTATTTCCTGACACCGTATTAATTCAGCTTCATGATAAGTGCATTCAAGCAAACGGACAGGATGGTTGCGCTCCGGCATATTCGGCAGCCAGGAACTTTGTGCCGCTCCGTTCATGCTGAATATCCAGAAGAGTCCACCAAGAAATGCCTTATAATTGATCTTCATCTTATTCTATTGCTTGTGAAGTTCATACGATTTTATTTTCCGTCCCTGGTCCATCTGATATAATATCCATCCGTCAGCATTCTTTTTCCGTTCCAGCCGCCAACTTAAATCCGGGTTCTGCAAGAGTTTCCGGATGTGCGTGGGGAAGGCATTTGCCCTGCGGGCTTCTTCCCAGGTACGTATAACCTGGAAGATGGCATATTTCTCAGGACAGCTTTCAACATCGCGTTGTCCGATTCTTAACGCATACGTGCAGCCGTAGCCAACGGCCGTAGCTTCAATATGTTCAAAATCCGCTGCCGTCGATTGGGCCGTAATAGGGAAATTGGCCCCGAAGGACGACGGGAAGAAGTTGGCATACGTGACATCACGAAGATCCTTACCCTGACTCGTCGTGCTGCCCCATACTCTTTTTTTTACATCGTATATGTTCAGGCCACCGCCTACGTTCCATGTACTTTGGTAATGCCACGAACCTTCTGACAGCGTGGCTCCCGTAAAGCGGATATCGGGCAATCCGTATTTCCGGGCCTGGTCAAACATGTTACGGAAAAAGCGTTTGACCGAGTAACTTCCAAAACCGGTATGGAAAAAGAATTCCTGCCCGTCGTAGTCAAACATGCCGAGGCCGCAACGATAGCAGATATCCGCATAATGCCGGGCCAGTTCATCCTGTAGTTCCAAATTCGGCACCAGTCCGGCATAAGCCCCTCCTACGGTCGGTTGCAGTTTGTCTACGGCATCTCCTTTGTCGTGCGTGGCCGGCTTGGTATTCCAGTAGCCCCGTGTTACCTTCAGCAAGCGGTAGGGCTTTTCCTTGGTGATTCCTAAATAATGAATCAGTTCCTTACCGATTTTCACCATGTTCAGTTCCCGGCTGTGGCCTTCCCAACAGGCAATTTCTTCCAGGTATGAAGGATCGTCAACGTAAATCAGAGTGTCTGTTGCACTGATGTCTTTGGCCAGGAAATGACGGTGCAGAATGCAGATGCTGTCTGAAGGAACCGGGCTGCAATCTTTCGTTCCGGGAGCCATTGAATTGGAAATGCAGGTACGGCCCAGAATCAGACCGTCGCGGGCCAGAATATCGGCATATTCACGGGTCGAACGGTCGCGGTCGGTAAAATGATAGCGCTTGAATTCGTGGTCCGGTCCGTCAATATATCCTCCGTTTCCACGGTCCGGATGCAAAAACGGCTGGTCGTAGGTATGAATCACTTTCAGACCCATCTGTTTGGCATAGGAGGCCATGCTGTCCATCAAGCCGCCATACGTCCAGAGGTCAGGCATAAAACTGGTGGGGTCTTTAACCCATTTGCCCTGGAACATCGGATGAGGCAGATTTTCATTGACTACAATGTTCTGAATCACATCCAGCAGGGCCACACTGTCGGGGCTTCCCCACAAGGCAATGGAAGAACCGATGAAATCTACTCCGGGCACATCCTGCCGCATCATGTGGTTGGGTTCATTATTCTGAAATATCGGATTCCCTTCCGGCGAATAAATCAGTTTGCCTTTCTGACGGTTGCGGGCATGATAGCGGATTTGGATACGTCCGTTGCAGTCAACAAAAGCCGTATTTCCGTAAAGTATGCGGAAATAGGGTTCCTTACGGTTGTAGAATGCCACATCGTTGATGCCGTCGCCTCCCATCGTAAACTGCTGCCCTTCGTGCAGGGTGACCGGGAGCGGATGATTGACCGGGTCGGGCGAATGGGCAATATATCCTGACGGACCGGTTTCGGACGTGAAGCGTGATTCTCCACCAATGGTGTTGTCGTCCAATGCCAGCGCACCGATGGCATAGCATACGGCTTCCGAAGTGTCGCGGGCCACACCGATGATTTCACCCAGCAGGTTGGTGATGTTCGTATAATAGCTTCCCCATTGAATGCCGTCGATGCCGTTGCGGGGCTCCAGACTTTCCAGAGTCAGTTTGAAGTATTTGGGCTTTTCTTCCAGCTTGACTGTGGCCACCGATCCGTTTTCATATTCCAGCTGATACTCTCCTTTGCTGTAACGTGCCTTTTGCGGGTAATAGTAGCGCTTCAGTTCCTCATCATAGAGTGAAAGCAACGGCGATGGCTGGTCGGCCGGACTGAAATTCCGGCTTTCGCGAGTGCGGTTCCACATACCGACAATATAGCCGCGTGAATCAACGTCAATACCGAAATAATCTGTTTTAAACGATTCTTGAAGATTCGGACTGCAACTGCACATGGAAAGTCCGAAAAGGAAAAAAGAAAGAATTCTGTTCATATCCTGTATGTTTTGACCCGACAATGCTTTTTCGGATTTCTGGTTTGTTTTATCGTTTCGACGAGCCGTGCCTAATAGAGGAAGGATCTGGATTCGCCTTGTATTTGTAAAGATGCGCTCAGTATTCCTTGGGTAAACCGCTGTGGGGCTGATGGACATACACCGCCAACAAAAACCTTGAGTGTTCCGGCATCCTGGCGAATTTCGCCGGCCAGGTCGACAAAAGCCAATTCACGTGGCGAAAGGACAAACGAAACCGTGCGCCGTTCGTTCGGCTTCAGCTTGATTTTCATGAATTTTTTCAGGGCACACAGCGGAGCCTCTTCGGCCATTTCACGATGAGACAAATACAGCTGTACCACTTCTTCACCGGCCATCTTGCCGGTGTTGACCACTTCGACACTGACTCTTAGGGAATCGCCCGTCTGTGCTTCGGAAGGCACCTTCAGGTTCCGGTACTTGAACGTTGTGTAGCTTAGGCCATAGCCAAAGGGGTACAGGACATCACCTTCAAAATAACGATAGGTACGACCCTGCATCGAATAATCTTCAAACGGCGGCAAATCTGCATCCGACCGATAGAAAGTCAAAGGCAGGCGTCCTGAAGGATTATATCTGCCAAAAAGAATGTCAGTCAGGGCTGTCCCGGCAGCCTGACCGCCATACCAGGCCTGAATCACGGCAGAAAGATGCTCGGCTTCCCAGTTGTAGGATACGGCACTGCCCGACATGCAGACAAACACGATGGGCTTGTGCATTTTCTGCAGCTGCTGCATGGCTTGGGTCTGTACTTTCGGCAGGGCTATTGTCGTGCGGTCGCCGTCGCGGAAGCCCTCAACGCCGTTTCCGCCGGCATCTCCCTGCTCGCCTTCGAGCAGGGGTGAAATACCGCCGGCAAAGAGTATCATATCCGCATCCTGACACTGCTGCATGAGCGAATCGATATCCGTTCCGTCTTTCCATGTAGTAAAGTCGGTCAACGGGTCATAGACAACCTCAACGTTCGGCTCATTGCGCAGAGCCTCAAGCAACGTTACATTATGTGTCGGAAATCCGTTGTAATTGCCAAATTGTGTTGTCTGATTGTCCGCATTCGGTCCAACGAGCAATATTTTATATTTCTTTTTAGACGACAGCGGGAGGAGTTTTTTCTTATTACTGAGAAGCACCATTGACTGACGTGCCAAATCCAATGCGTGGGCACCATGTTCGGGAGCTTCAAGCAATGACTTCGGCCGGTTAGCATAAGGATTCTTATGCTGCGTATCAAACAGTCCCAGCCGATAGCGTACGGTAAGGAGCCGCTTGAGCGAAATATCCAATTGCGCTTCGGTTATCAAACCTTTCTGAACGGCTTCGAGCAGATTCGTGTAGGACTCTCCACATTCCAGGTCCGTTCCATGCAAGACCGCATCGGCCACGGCTTCTGCCGGAGTCGCATGAGTCTTATGACCGCCCCAGAAATCATTGATTGCCCAGCAATCCGATGTTACGTATCCTTTAAAGTCCCAGTCTGTCAGCAGAATCTTGCGCAGAAACAGATTGCTTCCACAACAGGGTTGACCATTGAAACGATTGTAGGCACACATGACGCCGGCCACATTTGCCTCGGTAACCAGCCGGTAAAAGGCCGGCAAATAAGTATCAAACAAATCATGGTCGGAAGCCTTGGCATCAAATTCATGGCGCAACGCCTCCGGACCGCTGTGTACGGCAAAATGTTTGGCACAGGCTGCCACATTCAGATAGACGGAATCTTCACCCTGAAGCCCGCGTACCATTGCAATGCCCATTTCAGCTGTCAGTACGGGGTCTTCGCCGTACGTTTCGTGTCCTCTGCCCCAACGCGGATCGCGGAAAATATTAATGTTGGGAGTCCAAAAGGTTAATCCGGTATAGCGGTTCAATGTTGTCCCTTTTTCAACGGCTATCTGATGAACCACTCTGCCTTCAGCTGCAATCATCTCTGCCATGCGCTTTATAGCCTGCGGGTTAAACGTAGCTCCCAACCCGATGGGTTGCGGAAAAACCGTTGTTTTCTCACTGGAGCGTGCCACGCCGTGCAGACATTCGTTCCACCAATTGCAGGGAGGCACTTTCAGGCGTTCAATGCCTTTGGAAGTATGCATCATCTGCGAAACCTTTTCTTCCAGCGTCATGCGCGAAACCAAATCGTTTACCCGAGTCTCAATAGGCAATGAACCGTCCAGGTAAGGAAGTTGCGCCCAAACGGCAAAGGGAGTCAGGCAGAAAAGAGCCAGTAATGTTTTTCTATAGTTTTTCATAGGTTAAAATAAGAATGAGCATATATTGCATGGTTTCCATGCTACTATGCAGTAATCACAGTATCAGAAAGAATGTTATTCAACGACGCACCTTGTGGTAGATTTTTCTGTCGAATTTGTAGTAGCGGGCGGCGCGATGAGCCACACCTTGCTGCTTTTCGTCCAAAGGAACCACGTATTCCATCATGACGATTTTCTTATGGAAATTACGTACGTCAACGGTTTTGCCGTAAATCAGCTCAAACAATATCCTTAATTGCGAGGCCGTAAATTTGCGGGGTAACAAGTCGAACAGTAAAGACGGATTGAATTCCACATAATGCCGGATGTAGGTCAGGGCATCGCGGATAATCCGATTGTGGTCGAATGCCAGCTTCTTCACATCTTTAAGAGCAACCCAGCAGGCTCCATGACCGTCCAGATTTTTATCCAGCGTACGGTCTATCTTGATTAACGACAGGTAGGCAATGGTTACAATGCGTTCCACCTTCAGCTGCATCGTCTGCTCTAACCAAAGGACGTCTCTGGGATTACTTGTCCTGTCTTTGGAGCCGAATGCTTTGAATTGGACCAATTTTACGCTCTTCAGACCGGTCAGTTCAAACAAGACACGTTTTGCCGCTTCGTCCAAATCTTCATCCACATAGATCAGACTTCCGGGCAGCTTCATGTCGTGATAAACTTCGCCATTGTCTTCGCCCGCACGGTTTATCAGCAGAACTTTCAGCTGTTTGCCGTCAAAGCCAATTACAACGCAGTCAACGGACAAATGATGATTGGCCAAAGGCCTTTTTTCCATGTTCAGCATACCGATTCATTTTACCAAATACAAACTTAGGAACAAAATCACACCGGAACAAATCAAAGAATATGATATAAAACATTAATTCTCATGCATATACATATCATACATTGTACATTATGTACGTAGGGATTTTTCTTATAAAATACAATATGTAATCCATGATTGGCCTGTCAGCCCGATTGCGTTAAGCCAATAAACCTGGTTCAGGCTTTATAATCAATATGTTCCCGCCTGAACTACACCAATAAACACAAAGGGACTTATTGTATTTCACCGGGCAACACAGGTCAATGCATATTGTCATTTTACCGGCCAAAGGCGGTATGCGTTAAAAAAACAAAAAGATTACTTCGGACATAGAGTTTCAGGGAATAAAACAAACAGAATTCTATACATGGGGGTATAGTATGGACGCATAAGTTCCGGAGCGTGATGGCTTATGACTTATTATAAAACCCCTGCCGGTTTCCGTAAGGCTGCAGCTTTTGGAAACCGGCAGGGATTTTATTTTAGGATGGTGGTTTTCAATACTTGAATGTGCTTCCGCCGAGGAATTCGCGCAGCAGCGAGGTGGGGGGCAGGCCCTTGGTGGAGATGGGCTTGAGGTATTGCAGGAATTTGCGCAGGCGGTAGGCTTCGGAATATTCGGGTTCTGATTCCGGCACCTGTTCCAGCAGGTTCAGGGCTTGCTGGCGCAGGGCTGCCAGTTCGAAGAGCAGGGCCGAGTTGAACATGGCATCGGCATTTTCCTGATAGGGGAAAATCCATTTTTCCTCACCCTGACGCACCGATTTCCAGCGGCGTATGGTGTCGAGGGCTGAGTAGCCGCGATATTTGTAGTCGCGCACGATGCGGCGCAACAGGCGGTTGTCGGTGGTGGGGATGTAGTTGTGGTCGTCCAGCAGGATGGTGGTCAGCGCCGAGGCATAGATTTTGAATTTGCAGCTGTCGTCAATGTCGGCCGTCAGGGCGGGGTTGAGGGCGTGTATGCCCTCGAGCAGCAGAATCTGATGGTTTTCCAGACGGACGCGCTTGCCGCTTTTCTCGCTGCGTCCGGTCTGGAAGTTGTAGCGCGGCAGTTCCACCTCCTCGCCCTGCAGCAGGGCATTGATGTGCTGCGTGAGCAGCGGGATGTTGAGCGCCTCGATGTTTTCAAAGTCATATTCGCCCTGGGCGTCGAGGGGCGTCTTGTCGCGGTCTACGAAGTAGTCGTCCAGCGAGATGGGCATGGGCCAGAGGCCGCAGGCCATGAGCTGTACGGAGAGGCGTTTGGAGAAGGTGGTCTTGCCGCTCGACGAGGGACCGCTGATGAGGATGACGCGGCGCCGGGGGTCGGAGGCTATGCGGTCGGCTATGGCACTGATTTTCTTTTCCTGCAGGGCTTCCGACACGTTGATCAGCTCGTTGGTGGCTCCTTTGGCGCAGGCTTCGTTGAACTCGCCGATGGTGGAGATGCCCAGAATGTTCTGCCAGCGGTGGTGGTCGTCAAACACTTCCAGCATCTTGGGCTGCGGCACCATGGGGCGCAGCTGCGAGGGATTTTCAGGGTCGGGCAGGCGCAGCAGGATGCCGTCGGCAAATTTGATGATGTCGAACATGTACAGCTGCTCCGTATTGGTCAGCAAGGAGCCGTAGTAGTAGTCGGGCAGGCCGTCAAGGGTGTAGTAGGTGGTGTAGAGCAGGCCCGTGCTCTCCAGCAGTTTCACCTTGTTGGTGCGCCCTTCGCGCTTGAACAGCTCGATGGCCTCGCTCGTGTGGCACGTCACGCGGTGGAAGGGCAGTTTGCGCGCCACGATGCGGTGCATTTCCAGGCGCAGGCGGCCCACGTCTTCCTCCGTCACTTCATGTCCTATCTGCAGGCGGCAGTAGTATCCGTTGGATACGGGCGTGTCAATGCGCAGACGGCTGTTGGGGTAGAGGTCGCTCACGGCCTTGTAGAGCACAAAGAACAGCGAGCGCGTGTAGGTGCGCAGGCCCGAGGCCGAGGTGATGTCAAGAAATTCCACATCCTTGTTGTTGAAAAATACAAAGTGCAGACCTTCCACCTTGTTGTTGACCTTGGCACTCACCGGTCCGTAGGGCATGTCCAGGTTCGTCAGGGGATACAGGTCCTCGAGTGTGGAACCGGCCGGAATGTCGTAGTATTGTTGGTTGTTTTTGCAGAAAATGCGTACGGTTCGTTCTTTCATCATAGCTTTTGGGAGATTGGGGCAGTTCCGCGAAAGCGGGCGCGCCTGGTTCTGAATGTTTTGGGGGGATGGAGGAGAAGCATCCACCGGGCGGTCATTGGCTGTACCGGAGTGGCTGCGCCGCATCCTGTCTCTCCTACAAATATAGACAAAAAGAGCGGGCCGAAGGTCGGCCCGCAAACACAATTAACAAAAAACAATAGCTCTTAGCTTTTGGTTGCTTACATCTCGCCCAGCCATTCGCCACGATACATCGTGATGTTCTTGTATTTGCAGGGCATGATTTGTATACCGTTGGTGTTGTAGAGCCCTTTTAGATTACCTTTTTGCACAAGGTAGTTACCCGTGTAGAAGTCAATTCTGTCGAACTGGCAGGGCATGATTTCTTTTCCGCTCGTGTTGTAGAGTCCCTTTTTGTTGCCCTGTTGTACGAGGTAATTTCCCGTATAGAGTTCAATTCTGTCGAAATTGCAGGGTAGGATTTGTCTTCCGCTCGTGTTGTAGAGTCCCTTTTTGTTGCCCTGTTGTACGAGGTAGTTTCCCGTATAGAGTTCAATCCTGTTGAATTTGCAGGGCATGATTTCTTTTCCGCTCGTGTTGTAGAGTCCCTTTTTGTTGCCCTGTTGTACGAGGTAATTTCCCGTATAGAGTTCAATTCTGTCGAAATTGCAGGGTAGGATTTGTCTTCCGCTCGTGTTGTAGAGCCCTTTTAGGTTGCCCTTCTGCACGAGGTAGTTACCTATAAAGAAGTCAATTTTTTCGAACTGGTCCGACAGAATTTTCTTGCCGTTCATGTTGTACAGTTCCTTGCCGTTTTGGCTTAGGTTTGTTGGGGCTTGTTGGCTTTTGCAGGCCGTGAATAAACTAAGGCACAATATCAGGCTCAGTCCGAAACTCAAGCCCCTGCCGGGGCGTAAGGTGGTGATAAAAAGTGCTTTCATGTGGTTAAGGAATGGTTTTTATGGAATGCAAGATACAAAAAATTCGGCTGAAAAAAATTTTTTTTATCAAAATTCGGCTGACAGACTGCCGTATGGAGTCCGGTAGCAGGAGCATTGGTGGGAGAGTTGTCGTTTGGAAAATGCGAAGGCTGTTTTTTCAGTGTTCCGAATGGCGGATAATAAAAAAGGGGCACCACCGTGCCCCACACCTTGTTAACCTTAAATCTATTACTGTGAAAAACATGTTACAAATGTACCGATTAATTCTGAAACGTTCCAAAACTTAGGGCATATTTCCGTCGATTTTATGTGTTAAAAAATCTAACTTGTCCTTATTTTCGCCCTTATTGGTTGTTTTTACCTTACATTCTGTAATGTTTTTGCAGTTTCCGTGTAAGAATATACGCAGATATTCATCATTTTGTCAGCGCGGCAAGACCGGGCATTCCCCGTCAGGCAAAGAACATGACGATGAGTTGGGCCAGGATGACGCGGGCAAACATGCAGAGGGGGTAGACGGTGGCGTACGACACTGAGGCTTCGTCGCCGGGCAGGGCGTCGTTGGCATAGTTCAGGGCGATGGGGTTGGCCATGGCGCCGCATACCATGCCGCAGGTGGCTGAAAAGCTCTGTTTGCTGAACAGGACGGATACGGCTCCCATGATGATGACGGGCAGCAGCGTGATGACCATGGCCACTGCAATCCAGATAAGGGCGGCCGGCCGCATGACGGTGGTCAGGAAGTCGGCCCCGGCGTCAAGGCCCAGGCAGGCCAGATAGATGGAGAGGCCCAGCGAGCGGAGCATGAGGTTGGAGCTGTTGGTGGTGTATGTAACCATGTGGAAGCGCGGGCCGTAGGCGCCGATGAGAATACCCATGATGATGGGGCCGCCGGCCAGACCCAGCCGTACGGGGAACGACATGCCGGGAATGTGGAGCGGAATGAAGCCGAAGGTCAGGCCCAGCACAATACCGATGAAGATGGTCATCAGGTTGGGTTCGTCAAGGCTCTTGACGGAGTTGCCCAGCTCGGCGGCGGCGCGCTTGATGTTCTGCTGCTCACCCACCAGGGTGACGCGGTCGCCCATGCAGAGGATGAGCGAGGGCGAGGCCACCAGATTGATGCCCGAGCGCAACACGCGGCTTACGGTAACGCCGTAGCGGTTGCGCAGGTGCAGGTCGCCCAGCTTGTGGCCGTTGATGCCGGGGCGGGTGATGATGATGCGCTGCGACACCAGGCGGTGGTCAAGCTTGTTCCAGTCGATGTCGTTTTTGTTCCAGTCGGTCTTGTCGCGGCTGCCGAAGTACACGGTCAGCTGGTCGGCATATTTCTGTTTGGTAATGACGAGCAGGCGGTCGCCCTCCTGCAGGCTGGTGGTGGCGTCGGGCAGGATGACCTTGCCGTCACGCCACAGGCGCGACACTACAAACTGCTTGCTGTTCAGGCCCGTCAGGTTGTTGAGGCTTTTTCCGTAGATGGCGGGGTTGCAGATCTGGTAGGAGCAGATGAAGGCCTCGTCGTCGTTGTGAAGGTCGGCTGCCGGCGACTGTCGCTTGTAGAGCAGGGGTTTCATGATGACGATGGCCAGGATGACGCCGATAAGGCCCAGCGGATAGGTCACGGCGCAGCTCAGGGCCGCTCCGGCCGAAGGCAGGTGCATCTGCTGCAGCGTCTGTTGGGCCGCACCCAGGGCAGGCGTGTTGGTAGTGGCGCCACACAGCACACCCATCATGTCGGGCAGGCTTACGCCCGTCAGCCCCACGGCCAGCAGGGCAATGAGTGTGCCCAGCAGGATGACGCCTATGGCCAGCAGGTTGAGCGTGGTGCCGCCCTGACGGAACGAACTGACAAAACCCGGACCCACCTGAAGGCCCAGCGCATAGACAAAGAGCACCAGTCCGAAACTCTCGGCATAGGTGAGCATGCTGTGGTCAATGGTCAGGCCGAGGCTACCGGCAAGAATGCCGCAGAAAAATACGAAAGTTACGCCCAGCGAGAAGCCGCGCACGTGAATTTTGCCCAGCATGAGCCCTACGGCACATATCAGGCAAATGATGATTACGGCTTGTATGTCTGTCGGAAGCGGCAGGATATGATTGAGCCATTCCATAGTTCTGTTTTTATGCTATAATAAGGAGATTTGGTTTGACAATTCAGATTTTGCGGGCACAAAGGTACTACTTAATTTGCCAATAAAGGGTTTTGCCTTTCTAAATTATGTCTGGCGGTCTGTTTTTTTGCCGATATACGGGCGGGCAGGGGGTACAGACTTACCGAAAGTGAGGCATTTTTTGTAAACTTTATCTGCCAATTTTTCGTTTGAGTTTCTAAACAATGTTATACAGCATAAAAATCATGCTCTAATGCTTGCACGCATAGCGTGAAGGCGTTATTTTTGCATTGTGTTTTTCATAGTATTAGATTTAAGGTTAATTAGGTTGGGATACAGAGGTATCCCTTTTTTTATGCCCTTACGCTCCGTGTCGTAAGGTGAGCCGCCGGCATTCGGGCCTGCAGGAGAGGTCGGGGCAGGGTGCCGGGAAAAATTTTTTATCTGCCGTCTTTTTGGTTTAAGGTGCCGTTTGGTTTTCATAAGGTCCGTGTTCTTTTTTCCTTTTTCTTTTGAGTGGTGTATTGTTTCGGCTGCGGATGGAGCCGTATGCGCGGCCGGCGGGCAGGGACGGTTGGCCGGAATTGATTAGTGAACTTGTCAATTTTTCATTTGAGTTTCTAAACAATGTTATACAGCATAAAAATCGTGTTCTAATGCTTGCACGCATAGCGTGAAGGCGTTACTTTTGCATTGTGTTTTTCATAGTATTAGATTTAAGGTTAATTAGGTTGGGATACAGAGGTATCCCTTTTTTTATGCCCTTACGCTCCGTGTCGTAAGGTGAGCCGCCGGCATTCGGGCCTGCAGGAGAGGTCGGGGCAGGGTGCCGGGAAAAATTTTTTATCTGCCGTCTTTTTGGTTTAAGGTGCCGTTTGGTTTTCATAAGGTCCGTGTTCTTTTTTCCTTTTTCTTTTGAGTGGTGTATTGTTTCGGCTGCGGATGGAGCCGTATGCGCGGCCGGCGGGCAGGGACGGTTGGCCGGAATTGATTAGTGAACTTGTCAATTTTTCATTTGAGTTTCTAAACAATGTTATACAGCATAAAAATCGTGTTCTAATGCTTGCACGCATAGCGTGAAGGCGTTACTTTTGCACTGTGTTTTTCATAGTATTAGATTTAAGGTTAATTAGGTTGGGATACGGAGGTATCCCTTTTTTTATGTCCGTACCTTTGTGACCGGGCGTAGGGCATGGGCAGATGTTTTTCGGTTTTTTGCAGCAGAAATGCTGTAAATGATATAAATTGCTATCTTTGTGTTTATATAATGAATGTAATGATAATACTATGAAACGAATCTTTGTCAATATTTTTACGGTGTTGTTTTTGGCCGTGCTGGCTTGCAGCGCATCTGCGCAGGCGGGCGGTTATGGCAAGTACAGGGGCGTTTGGGCCAACGAAAGGAGCGAGGTGGTAATTACCGACTCCCTGATAATGTATTTCACTCAGGATACGACGACCGGCTACGGGTATGCTTCGCTGCGGGTGCCGACACGCCATCTGGCGATTGGCGTGACGTTTGCTAAAGACACGGTGCTGATAGGCCAGCCGCGCGAATGCAGCTTGAAATTCGGGCCGAAGGGTACGCTTGATGTCGACGGTGAGCGCATGACCAAGGTGGAGAGCGTGGACCTCGTGAAGCCCTACGACATGCCTTACGCCACGGGGCGCGACCGGGTGGGCCGTTGCCTGCATGAGTGGCAGCTGGGCGTACAGGTATATAACGACGATAAGGGGTATGTGCAGGCTATGGTCGGCACGAACCGCAATTCGTTCATGTTTGCGCTGACTGACCGTATGGTTTATCTGCGGGCCGCTGCGCTGCTGCATTGTGACGACGGCTCACTGTTCATTCAGAACATCCGGATGATGAAGAACCTGAATACGGGGGAGTTTTCCAATGATCACATGGCCAACAACCTGGTCTTCCTGACCCGGCTGCCGCCGATTGACCGCTCAAAGTTCAGACCCGACCGTTGCGTATTTGCGGAGAACAGCGAGATATACTGGTCGTACCTCAGTCACACGCCGGAGGTAATCAAGCTGAACGGCTGCGGGGCAACCTATACCTACAAGCGCCCGGGCAGGGAGTCCGGCAATCTGATGGAATGGATAAAATATAAAAAGCAGTAATCCTGCCGGCAGGCAGATGTTTTTCGGACGGAGGAAAACGCTCAGCCGCCGCGGCTCGGAATCACATCCGAATGCCGCGGCGGCTGATGGGTTATTAAGGTAAGGTTCACAAGGCAGGCGGGTCCGCCTGCGTAAGGTTCGGTTTCTTTTTTTAATAAACCGTGTTCTGCGGGTCAAAGTTGGTCCATCCGCTCATCCAGTTGTCCGTGTTTCCGCCAAAGGCGCCGATGTAGCTTACCTTGTTGAGGAAGAGGCTGGTGATGCCGTTGAACGAAGCGCCGGAAAGCAGCGGACTGTTGGCAGCAGGGCAGTAGTTTTGTCCTACGTTGGCGGGGTCGCTCAGGGCGAGCTGGTTCTCGGTCATTACCTGGTTGCCCGTTTGAGCCATGAAGAACTCGTGTGAGTAGCTTACGCGGCTGGGGTCATACTGACCTGTGGTTTTGTCGTAATACTGGTCTTCGTATTTCTTGTTGTTGTCGGAACCCAGGGCAGTCATGCCGGCAAAGATGAGGTTCTGGAGTTTGAGCATGCCGTTTTTGGCGCTTTCTACGGTGTTGCCCTTGTCGCCGTCAATAATCAGACCGATGGGGAAACCTACGGCAACGGAGTTGATGCAGTTCAGTCGGCTGCTGCGGCGTATTTGCATGGCAGCCTGGAAGAGGCCGAGCTTGGAGTTGTTGTTGGGGTAGAGGCCGCCGGCGTTGATGTAGCTGGAGTTGTTCTGGAAGCCTTCGCTAATGTTTTTTTCCGTGGCCGGACCCACAAAGGTCATGTTGCTGAACAGGGCGGTGGTGTAGGGAGCTACGGCGGCACCGTCGGCGCAGTTGTCGCTCTCGAAGCCGTTGCTCTGCGACTGGTCGGCGATGTGCGGGTCGCGTACGCTCAAACCGAACTGAACCGTACCGCTGAAGCCGTTGTCGGTATCAAAGTCGTCGTCCCAGCCCTTGTAGGCAATAAGATACTTGGCGTTAACCGTTCCGCCGAACCATTCGTAGGAGTCGTCGTTGGAGTAGGATACCTGGATGTGGTCAATGGCAGTGGCGTTGCCTACCGAGCCGATGGTGAAGCCGTTGATTTCCTGGTCTTCCTGGAACGGAGCGCCGGCAAACTCGATGCGGATGTAACGGTAGATACCGCTGTTGTCAGCGTCGTTGTTGCCGCCGTGCTTGGTGCGCGGGCCGCCCTCAATCTGCATCTCCGTCTGGTTGTTCTTGGCGTTTCCGCATACGATCAGTCCGCCCCAGTCACCCGGCTTGCGGCTTCCGGCCGGCTGTGCCGAGGTCATGACGATAGGAGCCGAAGCCGTACCCTCCATGATGGCTTTTCCGCCCGGTTCCACGATGAGGGCAGCCTTGCTGGCCTTGTCGCCTTTGATAATGGTGCCCGGTTCGATGGTCAGTTCGGCATCCTTGGCCACGTAAACCCAACCTTTCAGGGTGTAGGTGCCTTTTTTGATGGTCTGCTTGCCGGTAAATACGAAATTCTGGTCGCCGTTACCGATTTGCGTGCCTTCGTTGAAGAGGATGCCGGCACTTTGTGCTACGCCGTCGACGATGGTTACGTCAGGGTCGGTTGATGAACTGCCGCCGTTGGAATCTTCTGAGCAGGCTGTGAAGCTGAATACTGCGGCTACCGTCATTCCCAGAGTAGCCATTGAAAACAAATTTTTCTTCATCTTGTATAAATTAGAATAGGTTGATTTTTTGAGGTAGTTAGAAGTTGTAAGTGGCCGACAGGCTGAAGTTACGTCCAGGTTTGTAGCGTTTGGTTACTTCGTCAATTTCCTGAGTGCCGTTGGCATTGCTGATGGTTTCGATTTGCTGGAACTTTACGTATTGGGCCAGCACGTCGCGTATGGCGGCGCTGATTTGCCATTTGCCAATCTTCTTGCTGGCTGTCAGGTCGATGGCGTCGCGCGGCATTTCGTAGGAGTCCGGAATGTTTTTGGTGTCTTCGCTTCCGGTGGTGCCCAGGCTGCGTCCTACGCCGACGATGCGTTTGCCGATGCGGTTGTAGAGAATGGCGGCCGACCACCCGTTGCGGCGTCCCTGGTAGAAGATGCCGGCGTTGATGAGGTAGGGCGACTGGCCCTGCATGGCGCGGTTGCGCTCCTTGCTGCCTTTCTCAAACATCACGTGGCTGTAAATGTAGGAGGCGTTGAGGCTCAGGCTGAAGTCGGGCAGACCCATGAAGCCCAGGCTCTTGCGCAGGTCGAGCTCGATGCCGGCGTTGTGGGCCGCCTTGGCGTTTTTGTTGGAGTAAATCAGGTTGGTTCCGCCCGCTACGGTGTAGGTCCACTCGATGGGGTTCTTGAAATGTTTGTAGAACACGGCTACCGAAAGCATTTCGCCGGCTGAGGGATACCATTCGTAGCGCAGGTCGAGGTTGGCTATGTAGGCTGGTTTCAGGTCGGCGTTACCCTGCACGTTGCTGGCCAGGTCGAAGTCGTAGAATACTACGGGCGAGAGTTCCCTGAACTCTGGCCGGTTGACCGTACGTCCGGCCGAGAGGCGCACCTGCTGCTTGTCGGTAAGGTGATAGTTGAGGTTGAGCGAGGGGAACAGGTCGTGATAGGTATAGAAGGTGCTGATGGGGCTGGGCTCCGTCTGTCGCGTGTTGGTGATGAGCTCCGTGCGGCTGAATTCGTAGCGCAGTCCGCCGTACACGTCGAGTGCGCCTACCGGAACCGACATGGCTACATATCCGGCCGCCTGTGTGCCGTGGGCCTTGTAGTTGTTCGTGTAGTTGACTTCTTCTTTCATGTAGAGTTTGTCTGCTCCGTAGTTGTCCGGCTGCATGATGTCCGTAATCTGGTCGGTAAACTGGAAACCGCCGGGCAGGGTTGTCAGGTAGGGGTCCCAGGTATAGTAGAAGTCGCGCGTGCGGTAGTCGCGTGTGCGGTATTCGGCGTAGGCACCTGCTTTGAGTGTGGGGTTGGTGTGCCACCAGTCATAGCGCCGTTTCCAGTTGGCGGCGGCCGAGGCTATGTGTTCGTCCAGACGGGTAAACTCGCGGTCGGCGCTGTAAAGACCCATGGTCTGGTCCGTACGGTCGTTGAACTCAACGAGCCGGCGGTCGGGCAGCATACGGTTGGCGTAAGCGTATCCTACGTTCCAGTCAATCTGATTGACGTCGGCTACGAGATGTTTGCCAGAGAATTGCGTGTTGTATGTCGTGCGTGAGGAAAAGTAATATTCCTGCGTAATCTGCCGGTCGTTCTGGGCGTTGTAGCCCTGTCGTGCGGTGTAGCGGTTTTTGCCCAGCTGGTTAACCAGGTTTTTCCATTCGTATTTCGTACCGTTGTCCATGGCCAGCGTCAGGTTGAGCAGTCCGCCCAGTCTTGACTCCTGCGTGTATTGGTTGTCGGTGCTCTTGCGCAGATAAACGGGCTTGTTGTTCGTCGCGTCGTAGGCACCAAACAGCGAGTTCTCCATGTTCAGGGCCGTGCGGTAGCTGTTGTTGTAGTTCAGTGTGGCCAGCAGGCCGAGGCGCTTGTCGTCCAGTCTTTTCTGGAAGCTGTATACGCCGCCCAGCTTGATGTCGGGCAGCGGGTTGTGGCTTCGTATGCGCCAGTCGTTTGACAGGCCCGTCTGCAGCGGGTCGATGTTGTCCGTGCCGGCATAGGTGGGCAGTGTGGCGTTGAATCCGCCGTTGAGCGGGCGCATCGAGCGGTCGAAGCCCAGAAAGTCGGTACAGCTTCCGGCCGCGTAGCTGAACGGGCGGAACTGCGAACGGTCGTTCACACCCGTGCCCACCGTAATCTGCCAGCCGTTGCGGTCGGGCAGGTCTTTGGTGTTAATCATGATAAAGCCGCCCGTATAGTCAGCCGGATATTCGGCTGCCGGCGACTTGACGATGGCCAGGTTGTCGATTTGTGAACTGGGGATGATGTCGAATGAAAAAGCGCGTGAGTCGGGCTCTGAGCTGGGCACGGCCGCACCGTTTATCCATACATTGTTATATCGTTGCGAAAGGCCGCGTACCATGACAAATTTGCCGTCAACGAGCGAAATGCCCGGAATGCGGCGGATTACTTCCGAGGCGTCCTTGTCCTGCGTGCGGCTGATGAGCTGTGCAGATACGGTGTTTTGCACCACCAGGGCCCGCCGTTCGGCCGTGATGGCCGCCGTTTCGGTATTCTTCTTGCGGCGTGCCACCACCGATACGCTGCCCAGCTGCTGTTCCTGGATGGTCTGTGTGGTGTCGGCAGGAGTCTGTCCTTCTGCCGTGAGGGTAGCGGCCAATAGCAGAGCCGCTGATCCGATAGCTTTTCTGTGTCTGATCATACGAACTTTGTTTACGCTGCAAAGTTCGGCAGATGATGTTGCAAAAGGTAGTCAATCGTGTGTTGCGCAGGTTTTGTTTGTGTTTCAAAACCGTTTCATGCCCGCCCCGGCCGGTCCGGGGCGTCACGCCGGCGGGAGAGGAAGAAAAAAGGTCGGAGATAAGAAAAAACAGGTGCCGGATAAAACAAGCAAAGTGCCGGTTGTTTTTTCTTTCCTCCCGGCAGTTTTTCCGGCACTCGCTTTCGGAGCGGCCGGAGGTCGGCACAGCTGAAAAAGAATAAGGCCGCTTCAGATGTCTGAAACGGCCTTGCTTGTCATTGTTGCGGAGGCTCGACTCGAACGAACGACCTCCAGGTTATGAGCCTGGCGAGCTACCAACTGCTCCACTCCGCGATGTTCTTGATTTCGACTGCAAAATTATGGAAAAATATTTGAATGAACAAGCCTTTGCACATTTTTTTTATAAAATGTCGGCCATTTTTCCTTATTTATTGTGTGCGCCGCAGTGCGGACAGGTGCCCAGATGCGCCATTTCGCGCCCGCAGCGTCCGCAGCGGTAGGGATAGTTGTAGCGGCTGAAGTAACGGCGCAGGGCAAACCACACGTAGGCCACAAAGAGCGGATAGCCGATGTAAAACCCCACCGTCAGCGTGAAGCCCAGATACAGCACGCTGCATACGGCCAGCAGTGTGGAGAGGTAGGTGAACGCTTCGTTGAAGGGCAGGCGCCGCCGCACATCGTCCACTACGGCCAGAGCCGTAATGACGTTGAGCCATACGGCCATGATGAACAGCGACAGGATGAGCGGCAGCCCGAAGGGGTTGAGCGTGGGGTGGAAATAGAATTCAACCCATGTTTGCGGAACAAACGTCTGCATGCTCCCGTAGAGCACGGCCGCCCCCGATATGCTCAGGCACTGCAGCGTGGGGTAGAAGCTGTGGATATCGTTGAAATGAACAATGCGCACCTTGCGCCGGCGGATGATGCGAATCAGAATCACCATCAGCGCCAGGCCGAGTATGGACACGCAGACCAGCAGGCGCGTATCGCTGAAATAGTGGATGAAGGAGGATATCGGGTCGTTCGGGATGGCGCTTTCCAGCAGCATCTGTTCGTTAATCCAGCCCTGTGTGGTCTGGTCGCGGGCCACCTTGATCCAGATGGAGTCGGCCTGGTTCGACGGAATCTTGATGATGTCGGCCACCACAATCTTGTCGCGCCGATAAAGCGTACAGCTGTCGTTCAGCCCGAACTCGCTGATGGTGCCCGGCTGGTTTTCGGCCAGCACCAGTGAGTCAGCCGTCACCTTGAAGTTGAAGTTGTGGGCATAATGGTGCGAGGCCGAAAATGAAGCCGAGTCCACGCGGCCCTCAGGGTCGTTCCAGCCGTCGGTACTTGCCGGGTGCGAATAGTAGCAGCCTGTCAGGCAGCCCACAAAGGCCAGCAGCAGTAAAATCCTAACGAGGCGCATGTACTTTCATTTGACAGTTCTTACAATCGAATTCCAGCGGAAAGCTCCGGCCGTCGGCCAGTTGCAGCATCAGCGGTTCGCGCCAGGGCGCCCGCCGGTGATGGTGGGTGGGGCAGTAGCCCAGGCTGTAACGCAGGCAGTGGCGGCAGAACATCAGTACGGGCTGTTCGGGCATTTGCTGCTCCAGGGCCGGCTCAATGCGGCTTACGCCGTGGCGGTGGTAAAAGGCGGCTGCCTCACGGTTGGCCACGTTGCCCAGATAGCTCAGCTGTGTCTGCGGATAAGCACCGGCGCGGTCGGCGCGCGGCTTGCGCTCCACCCGGGATGCGCGGTCGAGCAGTTTTTCTACCGCTTCGCGGCGCGCTTGTGCCAGGAGTGACGACGGAATGAAGCGGTTGCCCTCAAGCCGTAGGCTGATGTGGCGTGCGGCGTAGGGCGTGTCGCCCAGCTTGCCCAGCTGGCGGCGTATGCCCTCCTCCTGCGGTGTGCGGGCTGCCTCGTGGGGCTGACTGATGAGCGCTTCGGCCTGCCGGCCCAGTTCGTCGGACAGACTCAGGCGGTAGCCCTCGGGTGTTTCCGTCAGGGTGAGGTCGAGCGCCAGCTTGCGGGTGGCCGTAGGTCGCGCCAGGGCGTGTTCAAAAGCCTGGTCCTGGTTGCGGTATAGCGCCGTGCCCTGACGGATGGCCGGCATGGTGGCGGGATAGAGGCGGCTGCCCTCGGCGCGGTTCACCCTGAACCCCACCAAGTGCCCCTCGCGGTCGGTAAAGCAGAGACCGTCGCCGTTGCTGAACGCCGTTTCGCCGCTTACGGTCAGCCAGTGGGGCCCTACGGCGGCCACCTGGCCTACGTATTCGCCGCGTGATTTGGGCGAGTCGGGCGAGCTGACATCTTCCGTGCGGCCGTGCAGAAAGTATTCGGTAAAGCCGCGGTTAAAGCTCTTTTCGGGCAGGGGCGTGAAGCTGCAGCTGACCGTGCCGGATGAGGCGCGTGTAAACTCGTCGGCGCGCCGCTCCAGGATGCGGTCGATGTGATGGCGGTACCAGGCCGTAAGGTTCTTGACATAGCTGACTTCCTTGAGGCGGCCTTCAATCTTGAACGAACTGATGCCGGCGTCCATCATTTCCTCCAGCCCGGCCGTGCGGTTCATGTCGCGCAGCGAGAGCAGATGCTTCTGACGCACCAGCGTGCGGCCGTCGGCATCCACCAGGTCGAAGGCCATGCGGCAGAACTGGGCGCAGGCTCCGCGGTTGGCCGAGCGTCCGAAGCAGTATTCCGAGGCATAACACTGCCCGCTGAAGCTGACGCAGAGCGCGCCGTGGACAAATGCTTCGAGCGCCGCCTCGGGCACGGCCCTGTGGATGTCGGCTATCTGTTTCAGGGTCAGCTCGCGTGCCAGCACCACCTGCTCAAAGCCTGCGTCGCTCAGGAAGCGCACCTGCTCGGGCGTACGGTTGTCCATCTGGGTGGAGGCATGCAGCGCCAGATCGCGCGGCAGGTCCATCTGCGCCAGTGCCATGTCCTGCACAATCAGGGCGTCCACGCCCGCTTCATACAGTTGCAGGGCCTGACGCCGGGCGGCCTCCAGCTGGTCGTCGGTCAGGATGGTGTTGAACGTTACGTAGATGCGGCCGCCAAACACGTGGGCTTCGCGACACAGCCGCTCGATGTCGGTTATGGAATTGCCGGCGGCGGCACGTGCGCCAAAGGCCGGAGCACCTATATATACCGCATCGGCGCCATGAAGCAGGGCTTCGTGGCCGCATTCGTAGTTGCGGGCAGGTGCCAGGAGTTCGATTTTCTGCATAGGTTTTTGTGATGTCCGGGCGTGGGCAGCTCGTATGCGTCAGCTTGGCTCACAAAGAGGCGGTGCGGTTGGGCAAACGGCGGCTGTATGGCCCTTTCTTCTTGTTTACAAAGATAAAGAACGCGCCACGATTTTCCAAACATTTGCGAGGAAAAATCCCCTGTATCCGGGGGCTGACGGGTGGTGCGGGAGGTATCCGGAAAAAGGTCGGACTTAAAAAAAACAGAGTGGGAGGAAAAATGAGCAGGGCGGGAGGAAAAAATTTTTTCCCGCCGTCTTTTCGGAGAACCGTCCTACATGGGGTCGACGTCAAAGTAAACGTTGACCGACTTGTAGGCCTCTACGCTGAGCAGCGACTGGCGGGCGGCCAGCAGCGTGCGTCGCACGGCCTGCGGCGAGGCCGTGGCCTCCACCTTGAGCAGGAGGTGGCGGATGTAGAGCAGCTGGATGCGTCCCACGAGCGGGCGGTCGGGGCCCAGCAGGTCCTGCTGGAAGTGCGGGCGCAATACGGCGGCCAGCGCCTGTGCGGCGGCCTCCACCTTGCGCTCGTCGCGGTGTTTGAGATAGATGCCGATGAGGCGCGTAAAGGGCGGATAGCGGAAGAGCTGGCGCTCGTTGAGCTGCTCGTGGTAGAGCCCCTCGTAGTCGTTCAGTACGATTTGCCGGATGACGGGCAGCTGGGGCTGGCGCGTTTGCAGCACCACCAGGCCGCGGCGCTGGCGGCGTCCGGCACGCCCGGCCACCTGCGAGAGCATCTGGAACGTGCGCTCGTAGGCGCGGAAGTCGGCGCGCGAGAGCGACTGGTCGGCGTTGATGATGCCCACCACGCGCACGCGGTCGAAGTCGAGCCCCTTGGTCACCATCTGCGTGCCGATGAGGATGTCCGTCTGCCCGCGCTGGAACTGCCCGATAATTTGGTCGTACGACGAGCGCGAGCGCGTGGTGTCGAGGTCCATGCGCGCCGTGCGCGCCTTGGGCAGGATGGCCCGTACGGCGGCCTCAATCTTCTCCGTGCCGTAGCCCAGGTCGCGCAGGTCGGTGTCGCCGCAGTTGGGGCAGCGGCGCGGCACCTCGAACGAGGCTCCGCAGTAGTGACACACCATGCGGTGTTCGCGCTGGTGGAAGGTCAGGCTGACGTCGCAGCACGTGCAGCGCGGTACCCAGCCGCACGTGTGACACTCAATGACGGGCGAGTAGCCCCGGCGGTTCTGGAACAAAATGACCTGCTCGCCCTCCTTCAGCGCCTGCTGCATTTCCTCAATCAGTCGCGGCGAGAAGGGCGTGTTCATGAGTTTCTTGCGGCGCAGCTCCTTGACGTCCTCCACCTCGATGACCGGCAGCTGGATGTGGCCGTAGCGCTGCGTCAGGCGCACCAGACCGTATTTGCCCGTCAGGGCGTTGTGGTAGCTCTCGATGGACGGTGTGGCCGTGCCCAGCAGCACCTTGGCGCCGTAGAGGCGGGCGGCCACGGTGGCCACGTCGCGGGCGTTGTAGCGCGGGGCGGGGTCCTGCTGCTTGTAGGAGGTTTCGTGCTCCTCGTCCACGATAATCAGGCCGAGCCGCCTGAAGGGCAGGAAGAGCGACGAGCGCACGCCCAGAATCAGGCCGTAGGGCTGGTCGGAGAGCTGCTTTTGCCAGATTTCCACGCGCTCGGCGTCGGGAAACTTGGAGTGGTACACGCCCATCTGCTCGCCAAACACGCGCGCCATGCGTTGCATGATTTGCGTGGTCAGGGCTATTTCGGGCAGCAGGTAGAGCACCTGCTCGCCGCGGCTCAGGCAGCGCTGGATGAGCTTGGTGTAGATTTCGGTCTTTCCGCTCGAGGTGACGCCGTGGAGCAGGCAGATGTCCTTTTGCCCGAACACGTTCAGGATTTCGTCAAAAGCCTGCTGCTGCGCTTCGCTCAGCGGCGACTGGAGCGACTGGGGCAGGGCCTGGCGCCGGGGCAGGCGCCCTACCTCAAAGGCATACGTCTGCAGAATACCCTTGCTGCGCAGCGCCGTGAGGGCCGCCTCGCCGCCTGCGCAGTGCTGCATCAGGTCGGCCTTGGCCACTTCGGCCACCAGGTCCGGCTGCTGCATGGTCAGGGCTGCCGGCAGTCCCGAAAGCTGCAGGTAGGCCGTCAGCAGGGCCTGCTGCTTGGGCGCCCGCTGCAGCTCGTCGAGCGCCTGGTGCAGGCGGCTCTCGGTGGCCCACTCCGGGGCAAGGCGTACGTGCAGCTCGGTGCGGGGGCGGAAGGCGCGGCTCATGGTCTCGCCCAGCCTGACGGCGCCCTTGTCCATCAGGCGGCGCACCAGCGGCAGGGCATTCTTGATGTCGAGCTGCTTTTGCAGCGCCTCCACCGAGCAGCCGCCCGGCGCCAGGATGAGCGAGAGGGCCTCGCGCTCGCGGTCGGTCAGCGTGTCGGTGGCCTCAAAAGTCTCTTCAGCCTCCACCACGCTCTCGCTCTCCAACTTCAGGCCCGAGGGCATGGCGGCTTTCATCACCTCGCCCGCCGAGCACATGTAATACTGCGCCATCCATTGCCACAGTTCCAGCTGTCGGGGCAGCAGAATGGGGTGCGTGTCCTCGACCTCGCCGATTTGTTTGAGCAGAATGCCCTCGGGGGGAGGATTATGGTGGATGCGGGTGACAATGCCGGTGTAGTATTTCCGCTTGCCCAGCGGCACCACCACGCGCATGCCCGCCTCTACCTTCTGGAGCAGGGGTTCGGGCAGGATATAGGTGAGCGTATCACCGAAGGCCAGGGGAACAATTACATCAACATACGTCATAGCAGGTACAAAATTACACTTTTTCCCACAAAAAATCCCCCGGACGTTCCGATAAGTCCGGGGGTGTGAAAACTGGAAAGGGGTTCAGCCCGTTGTCAGCTCTGGCATGCAGGGCGGGATGCGTGTTTGCGGCGTCGCCACCACATGTAATATCCCGTCAGGGGCAGTGAGGCGCCAATCAGAGCCGCTATGGCATAAAGAATCTGGGTAAGCATGCCACCCCACGAGCCGGTGTGTACGGCGTAGAACCAGGCTTTGGCCTTGTCGGCGCGGGGCTTGTCGGTCCAGCGCTCAATGTTCTTGATTTGTCCGCTGTGGCGGTCGGTCAGCAGGCGGTCGGTGGCGCGTGCAAGGGGAGCGTCGGCCGGCAGCACTTCGGCCTGATTGCCGTTGGTCAGTTTGAGCCATTCGTAGTTCGGACAGATTTCGGCCGCCTCAGTTGCCGTACGGTTCCATACGGCGTAGTCGAAAGCTGCCGTGGGCTTTTGGGGCTTGGACGGTGCCGGTGAGGTGTCGGCCTTGCCGGTTTTTGCCGGCTGGTTGGCGCCAAACAGGCCGTAGGCTGCTTTCCGATACCACTGGAACGACCATGTCAGGCCCGTCAGCGCCATGAGCAGCAGGAAAATCAAGGCATAGAATCCGAGTGATACGTGGGTGTCATACCAAAAGCGCAGCTTGCCGTGACGGGTGCTTACGCTCAGGCGGTTGCGAAGCATCCGGCGTGTTCTGGGCCACCAGCAGATGAGTCCGGTAATCAGCACGACAGCCATAAGCAGCGTGGAAACACCGATGATGACTTTGCCTGCGGATTTTGCCGTTTTCGAAGGTGGCGGGTTGAGCAACCAGCGATGCAGTTTACGCACGGTCTGGAAGAACGTACTGCTGCTTGGGCTTCCTTTGATTTGTCCGGTGTACGGATCTACGGCGTATGATTTCTTTTCGGCGCCTTCAAAAGTGGCCAGAGCCGCTTTGTCGGGAGCCTGGAAGATTTGGAGTGAGGCCAGCTTGAGCGTGTCGGGCATTTGCATCTGTATGCGTTCGGCCAGCTGTGCGGGTTGCAGCGAGGGAGTCGCTGCCGGCGTTACGCGATAGAGCGAAGCCTGACGAAGTTGTTGGATATCCTGTTCAAAAACCAGCAGGGCGCCGGTCAGGCATGAGATGAAAAAAATCAGTCCCAGCGGGATGGAAATCCAAAGATGGACTTTGTGAAAAAACTGTCGCATGTGCGTAGAAAAAGTTAAGGTCGTGCTTTCAGGCGGCCCAGCGTACTGATACTTTCAGCTTTCACTTCCAGCACTTTTTGGGCGGTAGCCGTGAGCGGGTCAATTCTGTAAAGTGCCGGGTAGCTGTCAGTGGTAGTAGTGACCGACATGTAAATATAACCATTTTCGCTGAAAGGAATGTTACCGAAGCTGCTTATATTTTCAGCGGATGGAAGTCCGCTGACCACGGTGAGTGTGCGGTCTTCAGCCTTGAAAACGGCCAGCTCGGTCGTATATTCGCCTTTTGACTGCAATCCCTGTGTGTAAAGTTGCAGCAGGAAATAATCGTCGTGTATGGGCCAGCATTTATAAATCGGATGCTGGTTGCCCAGGGTTTCGATATTGACATAATAGTCGGGATCAAAGTCGGTGGCGCCGGCTTTGATGCGCATGACGCCCGAAGGCAATGTGCCCTGACGTCGCATGACGATGGTATCACCCGTAGCGGCGTCGATGTCGGCCGGCGAGGTAAGGCGGCCGTATCCGGGAGAGAATACGTAGATGTCGCCGTTACCGGCAGCCCAGATGGTCTGGTAGTATTGCGAGCGCATCCGACCGCTGGCAAAGCCTATTTTCCCGGTGCGGGCAATGACGGGCTGTTCGCCAAAGTTGTTGCCGCTGTAAATGGCTACGTAGGCCGAGTCAGGATATTGCGTGGAGGGAATTTCACCCTGCTCATAGGCGCTGCTGGCCGAGCCGCCGTTCTGACGGGCAATGAGGCGGGAGTCGGATACCCGTTCGGGGTGGGCCTGAATGCCGTAGCGGCTCATACCCATCGGCACTACGGAGGTGTAGAGCCGCTGGTTGGCTTCTACAAAGCCCGAAAAAGTGACATATTCACCGTTGCCCAGGAAGTTTTCGGCCGGATAAGTGCGGGTAAGTACCGTGCCGTCGGTTGCACTCAGGTAGTTGACCAGCAGTCCCTGGGCGATGTTGCCCTCAGTATCCGTCTGGTCGGTATCACCTGCCGAGGCAGTGATGACATTGTCGCCCCAGATGCCGTAGGTCGTCACGCGGTTGAAACTATATGCCTGCTTTTCGCGGATGCGGCCGTCGGTGTCCAGCACGTATGACTCGCCCGTGCCGGCTTCGCCCTTGTTGTAGACCAGCCGGAAGAGGTAGTCTTCGTTCATAAACACCCAGTAGGTGCCGGCTTCGGCCTGCGTGCCGTCGGTCAGGCTGAGCTGTCCGCCGCCGTCGATGCTGTCGGTGGCTTTCAGATAATTGAAATCGTCGATGGCGCCGGCCACCACGTAGCGTGTCAGGGAGTTGCCGGAACCTTCGTTCCCGTTGCCGCCTCCGGTCAGGTTATCTTCGCTGCAGGCGCCCAGCATAAGGGTGCCCAGGCCGCACAGAGCGGCTGAAAGGAGAATTTTACTCTTGGTCATGTCTGATATGTTTTTTGTTATGTTATTTTCCGAAACAGATGCGTATTTTTCCGTAGAAGGCCCGGCCCGGTTTCTGCAGGCTGTAGTTGTCGTAGAGCTTGGCGTCGGTCAGGTTCTGGCATTCCAGTGTCAGGTTGTAGCGTCCCTGTGCCAGGCTGTAGGTGAGCGACAGGTTGTGGGAGAATTGCGTAGGCACCGTGCGCCGTGATTCGGCCGACCCGAAGCCTTCCCACGTGAGCGGAAAGGCGTGCTGGTAGTAGCCGTCGTAGCTGAGCGTGAGACGGGTGCCGCGCCAGAGGAGGTCCGGCCAGCTCAGGGCCGCGTCGAAGCTGGCAAAGCGGTAGGGCTGGTTGGGGATGCGCATGCCGTAGTGCAGGTTTTGCTGCGCCGTGCCCGAGGCCAGGTAGCGCACACCGTCGCGGGCGTCCATCTGGCTGAACGATGCCCCCATGTTGAGCCACGAGGCGTAGCTGTAACGGGCCGACAGCGTGTAGCCCTTGGTATTGACGCGCCCGTAGTTTTCATACGTGCCGTAGTAGTTGCTGCCGTATTTGCTGATGCCGCGGCGGATGTAGTCGGACGTGCGGCGGTAAATCAGGCCGGCTTCGGCATAGAGGCTGTGCCGGTTGCGGCTCAGGGTGTAGCTCAGGTTGAAGTTGTAGTTGTGGCTCTGTTCGGCCTTCAGGTCGGCCCGGCCGGCTTCCAGGTCTTCGTCGCCGAAGAGTTCGTCGTTGGACGGCAGGCGGCAGGCCTTTTCGTACGACAGCTTGACTTGCAGCTCCTTGAGCAAAAAGACCGTTGCCGCCGCACCGTAGCCCAGGTTGCGGTTGGTGCGGCTCAGGTTGACGTAGTTGCCGAAACCGTCGGAGCTGGTCGATACGGGGCCGCGGTTGTACTGCTGGTAGTATTTCGTAAAGGCGGTCAGGTTCCAGCGTGCCGAGGGGGTGAAGCGGTACGACAGGCCCGACACGTTTTTGCGCGTCACCTTGGCCATGTCGTAGTCGGTGATGGTCGAGGAGCTGCCCGTCAGGTTGCGGCTGTCGCGGCTGAAGGCCGAAAAGGTGTGGTTCAGGGTCAGCAGGTGGTGCTCGCCCAGGTGGTAGTGGGCCGTGAGCGTGGCGTTCCAGTTGATGTTGCGCTGCTCGTTGTCCTGATAGCTCTGCTCGCCGCGTGTGCCGGTGTACTGGCGCTGGCCGTACCAGTTGTAGCGGTAGGCCGAGGTGTCCACCTGGTGTGTCAGGTTGTAGTTGTAGTTGGCCGCCAGCTGCACGTCGAGGCCCGGTGTCAGCAGGTTGCGCTTGCGGTATTCGAGCGAGGGCATGAGGGTGTAGCCGTGGCGGTGCTTCTGACCGAACACGATTTCCTGGCGTACGCCCGTCTGGATTTCCTTGTACATGCGGGCGTAGGTCAGGCCCACCATCAGGCGGTCGGCATAGGGCTTGCCGGTAATGCCGATTTTGCCGATGAGGGCTTCGTTGTGGTAGGTGTCGTTAAAGCGGCGCACGCGCTCAATCTTGTTCTTGTCCACCTGCGTAAAACCGTTGTCGAGAAACTGCGTCACGTAGGTATCTACATAATAATTGTTGTCCGAATAGTTCTGAAAGGCACTCAGCTCATAGGTCAGGCCGTTTTTCAGCGTCTGTCCGGCATTGACATACGACTTGTGGGTGTTGAACGAGCCGTAGGAGTACGAAGCGTCCACGTACCAGCGCGGGCGGCTCTGCTGCGTGACGATGTTGATGACGCCGCCCAGGGCGTCGGACCCGAAGCCTACGGGCACCACGCCCTTGTACACCTCGATGCGCTCGGCCAGGTTGACGGGAATGTTGTTCAGCCCGAAGGCGCTGCCCACGCCCTCCTGCGGCATGCCGTCGATAAATATCTTGACGTGTTTGCCCGTAAAGCCGTCGAGCATGAACTGCGTGTCCGAGCCCGTGCCGCCCGTCTGGCGGATTTTCAGGCCGGGCATCTGCCCGATGGCCTCGCTCAGGCTCTTGGTGGAGTTGTGCAGCGGGCGGGCGTCGAGCGCCGTCACGTTGTAGGCCGACTGCTGCACGCGGCTGATGCCGGCGTGCGACACCACTACCTCGCCCAGTTCTTTGTCGGCCGAACGCAGGGTGACGTGGTAAGCCGCCGTATCGCGCAGGGTTACCTGTTTTTCAAATGTCTGGTAGCCCAGCGCCGTGACCACCAGGGTGTAGGTGCCTTCAGGCGCTTTCAGGCTGAATTGGCCCCGGTGGTCGGTTTGTGTGCGGAAGGTGGTGCCCTTCAGATAAACTACCGCATAATCTACGGCCTGGCGCTGCGGGGTTGTCACACGGCCCGAAAGCAGGCGCTCAGCAGCAGTTGCCAGCGTGGTGCGGCCTGCAGTAAAGAGCAGCAGGGCGAGGAATAGGAGTCTTGTTGTCATCCGGTTGTCATGAAACATTTATAACCAATATGTGAATGCCGTTTGTAAAGGTCAGGCGGGGGAGGCGACGGAGCGGCATTCGTCTTTTTTTTCCGGTGCAAAGTTACGCCAACCATGCAGGCCGTGCAATCGCCAAAAAGAGTGTTTTTTCGGCTTGCGCGGGCCGCGGGGCTGACGGAAATGGGGGGGTCGTGGCGCCGCGGGAGCGCGGACGGAAAACAAGATGCCGGATTTTTCCAACCGGACGGCGCGGAAAACCCAAAAGGTCCGACCTTGTCTTTCCGAGATGCCGTCCGCGCCCTGCGGGTACTGACAAGAAACGGGCTACCGCCATTCCCACAGCGATGGGGAGAATGGCGGTAGCCCGTTTCTTGGTCTTTTCGGATGTTGCGTAAGCGCGGCTTACGACTGTTTCTGCTCGTACTGCTCGATACCGAATTTGAGGAACTGGATGTACTTCTTGATGTCCTCGTCGTAGGAGTAGGAGCGGTTGAGCGGCATGCCCTCGTTGTCGAGCAACACGTAGAAGGGCTGTGCGCTGGCGCCGAACTTGACGCGCTGCAGGTAGCTCCACTTGTCGCCCACGGTGCGCAGGGTGACGTCCTCGCCGTTTTCCTTGACCACGATGGGCTGCGGCAGGCGGGTCTTGTCGTCCACGTAGAGCGAGATGAGCACGTATTTGTTCTTGATGTAGTCGGTCACTTCGGGGTCACGCCATACGGCCAGCTCCATCTTGCGGCAGTTGACGCAGCCGTGTCCCGTAAAGTCAATCATGACGGGTTTGCCCACACTCTTGGCATAGGCCATGCCCTGCTCGTAGTCCTTGAACTGTGCTTCCACGTCGGCCTGGCGGTCGAGGTTGAAGTCCTGGGTGGACATGGGCGGCGCAAAGGCGCTGACGGCCTTGAGCGGGGCACCCCACAGGCCGGGTACCATATAGACGGCAAAGGCCAGCGAGGCCAGACCCAGGAAGAAGCGGGTCACGCCGGTGTGGGTGTCGTCGTCATCGTGCGGAAACTTGATTTTGCCCAGCAGGTACAGGCCCAGCAGGGCAAAGATGACAATCCAGATGGAGAGGAAGGCCTCGCGGTCGAGCAGGTGCCAGCCGTAGGCCAGGTCGGCCACCGAGAGGAACTTGAAGGCAAAGGCCAGCTCGAGGAAGCCCAGCACCACCTTGATGACGTTCATCCAGCCGCCGCTCTTGGGCGCGCTCTTGAGCCACGTGGGGAACAGGGCAAACAGCGTGAAGGGCAGGGCCAGCGCAACGGCAAAGCCGAACATGCCGATGGTGGGGGCCAGGATGCTGCCTTGCGTGGACACCTCAACCAGCAGGAACCCGATGATGGGGCCCGTGCACGAGAAGCTCACCAGCGAGAGCGTAAAGGCCATCAGGAAGATGGAGATGAGGCCCGTGGTGGTGTCGGCCTTGTGGTTGACGGCGTTGTTCCACTTGGAGGGCAGCGTAATCTCGAACCCGCCGAAGAAACTGGCGGCAAACACCACCAGCATCAGGAAGAAGAAGATGTTGAAAATGGCGTTGGTCGAGAGGTCGTTGAGCGCACTGGCGCCGAATATGGACGTGATGATGAGGCCCAGGGCCACGTAGATGACGATGATGGAGATGCCGTAGGTAATGGCGTCGCGGATACCCCGGCTGCGGTTGCCGGAGCGTTTCAGGAAAAAGCTCACCGTCATGGGGATGATGGGCCATACGCAGGGTGTGAACAGCGCTACGAGGCCGCCGGCAAAGCCCAGGATGAAAATATACCACCAGGCTTTTCCCTGCGTGCCGCTCTGGGCGCCGTCGAAGGCCGAAAGCTGGGTCGTAACGGGGCTCCACAGGGCTTTAACCTCGGCTGAGTCGAGCGTGGCCTGAGGCAGGGCGGCAGCCGAGTCGGCCGGCGTTGCGGTGGCGGTCAGGGCAGCCGAGTCAGCGGTGGTTACGCCGGCTGCAGCGGCTACGGCAGCCGTCTGCTGCGTCTTGGCCGGTGTGGCAGCGGCGTCGGGGCCGTCGGAACCTTTCAGACTGACGTCAACGTTGGTGGGCGGCAGACAGTTCTCGTCGTTGCAGGCGCCGTAGGTCAGGTAACCCTTGAGCTGATAGTTTTTGGCGGTCAGTTTGATGCGTTGCGTAAAGGTGCAGGTGCCCTCAAAGTAGCGCACGGGCATGTCAAATATCGGGTCCTGCTTGTGCTTTTCGCCGCTGCCGGCCTTGAGTGTGCCCTGGGGCGCTGCTCCCGTGGCCTGGTCTACGGTAAACGTGGCCGACGTGGGGCCGTCGTTGCCCAGTCCGGTGGAGTAGACGTGCCAGCCTGCTTCCATGCGGCCTTTAAAGGTAATTTCGATTTCGGTGGGCGAAATACGCTTTTGCGAAAAGCTGAATTTTACGGGTTTCAGGATTTGTGCGCCGGCAGGTATGGCTATGATACTGACCAGCAGCACAATCAGCGATAGGATTTTTTTCATGGAAAAGAATGCTTGTTATGTTTTGGGTGCAAAAGTACGAAAAGTTTTTCTTTGAATGGGCGTTGCGTAAGTAATAATCGTGTAGGAAATAGCCGGTTAGCGGCTTTGTCTCCTGCTGTGGGCAGGATATGAACAGTCAGGGCCGGTTTCCCTCCTGAAAAAGTGGGGAAAACCGGCCCTGACGATGGTCGGGCTGCGCACCGTTTGCGGCAGTCGTGTATTTTTACTTGTCGAGCTTTTCTACCACCTCGCCTTTCAGGGTGGCCGAGGTAGCTTCGGTAATGCGTACCATGACGTACTGGCCCGGGCGCAGGTCACCGCGGTCGAAAATCACCACCTTGTTCTGCCCCGTGCGGCCGAAGAGCTGTTCGCGCGAGCGCTTGCTGGTGCCCTCAATCAGCACTTCGAAGGTCTGGCCCACGGCGCGCTGGTTGGACTCCAGACTCAGCTGGTTTTGCAGGGCAATGAGTTCCTCCAGGCGGCGCACCTTGGTCTCCTCGGGTACGTCGTCGGCCAGATGGCGCGAGGCGTAGGTACCCGGGCGTTCGCTGTACTTGAACATGAACGCGCTGTCGTAGGCACACTCCCGCATGAGCGAGAGCGAGAGCTGGTGGTCCTCCTCCGTCTCCGTGCAGTAGCCGGCAAAGATGTCGGTCGAGAGGCCGCAGTCGGGGATGATGCGGCGGATGGCGCTGACGCGGTCAAGATACCACTCGCGGGTGTACTTGCGGTTCATGAGCTTGAGGATGCGGTCGGAGCCGCTCTGCACCGGCAGGTGGATGTGGTGGCAGATGTTGGGCTCTTCGGCAATCACGTGAAGCGTGTCGTCGCTCATGTCCTTGGGGTGCGAGGTGGTAAAGCGGATGCGCATGCCGGGTACGGCGCGGGCCACGCTACGCAGCAGCTGCGGAAAACCGATGACGGTGCCGTCGGGGGCCTCGTAGCGGTAGCTGTTGACGTTCTGGCCCAGCAGGGTCAGTTCCTTGTAGCCGCGGGTGGCCAGGTCGGTGGCTTCGGTCAGGATGCTGTCCAGGTCGCGTGAGCGTTCGCGGCCACGGGTGTAGGGCACGATGCAGTAGTGACAGAAATTGTTGCATCCGCGCATGATGCTCACGAAGCCTGAGAGGTGGTTGCCTCCCACGCGGCGCGGCACGACGTTGCGGTAGGTCTCGGTGGTCGAGAGCTCAATGTTGATGGCCTTGTGTCCCGTCTCGGCCTGTGCGATGAGGTCGGGCAGACTGAGGTAGGCGTCGGGGCCGGCCACGAGGTCAACCCCGTGCTCTTCAATGAGCGCCTCCTTGACGCGCTCGGCCATGCAGCCGATGACGCCGATAATGATTTTTCGGCCCTTGCGGCGCTGGGCGGTGAGGGCCTCGAGGCGGTGGTAAATCTTTTGTTCGGCATTGTCGCGCACTGAGCAGGTGTTCAGGAACACGGCGTCGGCCTCGTCGAGGCTTTCGCAGGGTTCGTAGCCGGCCATCTGCATGACCGAGGCCACTACTTCGGAGTCAGCCACGTTCATCTGGCAGCCGTATGTTTCGATAAAAAGTTTCTTCATGGGTGCAAAATTGATTTGGCTACAAAGTTACTGCTTTTTTCGTGAATAGCGGGCTTTCAGGGCTTTACGTATTGCTCCACCCAGTTGCGGTAGAGCGTAAGGCCCGCCTCGCGCCACGAAAAGCGTATGCCCTGGTCGGGACAGTCGTTGACGTAGTAATGCTGCGGCAGCTCGATGGGCAGGCCCTTGCCCACATCGCGGCGGTATTCACGGTCGAGGGTGTCGGCGGCATACTCGGTGTGGCCCGTCACGAAGAGCTGGCGGCCGCCGCGAGCCTCCACGATGCTCGGACCGCTCTCGGGCGAGGAAGCCAGCAGCGTGAGCTCGGGAACCTGCAGCAGGTCGGCCTGCCGCACTTCGGTGTGGCGGCTGTGGGGCATGCAGAAGGTTGGGCTTAGGTCGCTTAGCAGCGGAGCATCGGTCAGAACGGTTTGCTCAAAGATGCCGAACTTTTTTTGCGGGAGTCCGAACTTGGGCACGCCGTAGTGATGGTAGAGGCCCGCCTGTGCGCCCCAGCAGATGTAGAGTGTGGAGCGGACGTGGCGGTCGGCCCAGTCGAAAATCTGTTGCAGGGCCGTCCAGTAGCGTACCTCCTCGAAAGGCAAATGCTCAATGGGCGCGCCGGTGACGATGAGCCCGTCGGCCGGACGGTCGGCCAGGCGCTCGAAGTCGGTGTAGAACGTTTCGACGTATTCCTGAGGCGTGGTTTTGTAGCGCTGGCCGGCAATTTTCATGGGGATAAGCTCCATCCACACACTGCCGATGGGAGCCAGCACACGTACGAAGTCCAGCTCGGTGAGCTGTTTCTGCGGCATGAGGTTCAGGAATAAAATGCGCAAGGGGCACGCAGGTGCCTGAGCCGGAGACTCATACACCTGTGTGCCCTCTTGCTGTACAATCTGTGCGGCCGGAAGCCGGTGTGGTACGATAAGTGGCATAGGGTTTTATCAATGATTTACCACACGTCTACACGCTGCTTGGCGGGCACGTATAGCGGATCTTTCTTGCCAATGTTGAAGGCCTTGTACCAGGCGTCAATGTGCGGCAGCGCACCGTTCACGCGCCAGCGTCCCAGTGAGTGCGGGTCGTTTTTGGTACGGTTGCGGATTTCCTCGTCGCGGATGTTGTCGATCCACACTTTGGCGTAAGCCAGGAAGAATCGCTGTTCGGGCGTAAAGCCGTCCTTTTCGGGCAGCGGATTGGCTGCAGTGGCTTCCTTGAAGGCCTGGAAGGCAATGTTCAGACCGCCGTGGTCGGCAATGTTTTCGCCCAACGTGAGCTGACCGTTGGCGTAAAGGCCCGGAAGTACTTCGATTTTGGAGAAGAAGTCGGCCATCACCTTGGTGCGGGCCTCGAAGTTCTTGCGGTCGGCCTCGGTCCACCAGTTTTTCAGGTTTCCGTCCTTGTCGAACTGGCTGCCCTGGTCGTCGAATCCGTGCGTCATTTCGTGACCGATGACTACGCCGATGGCGCCGTAGTTGGCGGCATCGTCAGCCTCGGGGTTGAAGAAAGGCGGCTGCAGGATGCCGGCCGGGAAGCAGATTTCGTTGGTCGTCGGGTTGTAGTAAGCATTGATGGTCTGCGGTGTCATTTGCCAGCGGGTGCGGTCAACGGGCTTGTTCACGTCTTTCTGGATATAGTAGTCCGTGATGAAGGCTGAAGCCTGGCAGAGGTTTTCAAAGTAGGACTTCGAGGGGTCGATGGTCAGGCCGGAGTAGTCCATCCACGTGTCGGGATAACCGATTTTTACGTAGAAGGTGTTGAGCTTTTCGAGCGCCTTTTCCTGCGTTTCCTTGCTCATCCATTTCTGTTCCTTGATGCGTTCGCCCAGCGATTTCTGCAAGTTGCGTACAAGCTGAATCATGCGCTCCTTGGAAGAGGCGGGGAAGTATTTCTCGACGTACATCTTGCCTACTGCCTCGCCCAGTACGCCCTGCACGGCGCCGATGGCGCGTTTCCAGCGGGCGCGGTCCTGGGTGGTACCGCTCATGACGCGGCCGTAGAAGTCGAAGGTGGCGTTGCGGAAGTCGTCGCTCAGCTGGCCGGAAGCGTTTTCGATGACTTTGAAGGCCATGTAGGCTTTCTGGTCCTCAATGGGGGTGTCGGCCATGAGCTTTTCGATTTCCCTGATGTTTTCGGGCTGGCCCATGTCCACGTAGCTGATGGCGGGGAAGCCGGAGCAGAGCAGCAGGGTGCTCCAGTCGATGCCGGGATAGTCGTTGAGCAGCTGGTTGAAGGTCATCTTGTGATAGTTGGCCTCGGGGTCGCGCAGCTCTACCATCGACTTGCTGGCCTTGGCGATGCGCATTTCGATGTTGAACACGGCTTCCATTTTCTTCTGGGCCGTGGCTTCGTCGTCACCCACGAGGCGGAACATCTTGACGATATACTGCTTGTAGGCCTCGCGAATCTTCTGCGTGGCTTCGTCGTTCTCCAGATAGTAGTCGCGGTTGCCCAGCGAGAGGCCGCCCTGCTGGATGCCTACGATGTTCATCTTGCTGTCTTTCATGTCGGAGCCTACGCCGATGCCGAAGTACGACTCTACGCCGTAGCGGCCGAGCTGTCCCGACAGAATGGTCAGATCTTTCAGCGTTTTCACGGCAGCTACCTGCTCCAGCTGTCCCTTGATGGGCGTCCAGCCCTCGCGGTTGCGGCGGGTGCTGTCCATGGCCAGGTTGTAGAGGTCGCCGATTTTCTGCTCCAGCGAGCCGGCCGGATGGCTTTCTTTGGCCAGCTGTTCGATGAGGTCGTGGAGCTGGCGCTCGTTGTTCTCGATGAGTACCTCAAAGCTGCCGTAGCGTGAGTATTCGGCCGGTATGGGGTGGCTCTTGCGCCAGTTGCCGCCGGCATAGTCAAAGAAGTTGGTGCCCGGCTTGATGCTCAGGTCCATGTCGTTGCGGTCCAGTCCCGACTTCAGGTCGGTTGTCTGGGCCGAAGCGCCCGTCACGGCAAAAGCCAGTGCGGGAATCAGATGTTTCAGGTTCATCATGTCGTAATTATATGAAGTTTGAATAATATGCATGGGACGTGTGAAAAAAGGTGGGGGGATGATGTCAGGCCTCGCCAAACTGCTCCAGCGCTTCCATGGCCTCTTCCCATTTCTGTTCGGCGTCGGCCTTTTCGGCCTGCAGGCGGCCGTATTCCTCGCAGCGTGCGGCGTCGGCCGCTCCTTCGGGCGTGGCCAGCAGCTGCTCCAGGTCGTGGAGCTTGGTTTCCAGGTCGATTACGGTCTGCTCAGCCTCGCTGACGGCCTGCTCCAGCTTGCGGCGCTGGCGGGCCTGGGCCTTTTGCTGCTCGTAGCTGAGCTTGCCTGCGCTGGCTGACTCGTCGGCAGCGGCAGCGGCCGGCGCGGCAGCTGCCTGCGGCTGTGTTTTTTGCAGCTCGTTGAGGTTTTCAATCTGCCGGCTCTGCAGAAAGTCGTAGATGCCGCCGATGTGGTGGCGCACCTGGCCGCCGCCGAATTCGTAGACCGAGGTGACGAGGCCGTCGAGGAACTCGCGGTCGTGGCTCACTACGATGACGGTGCCGTCGAAGTCGCGTATGGCGGCCTTGAGCACGTCCTTGGTGCGCATGTCCAGGTGGTTGGTGGGCTCGTCGAGGATGAGGAAGTTCACCGGCTCGAGCAGCAGCTTGATCATGGCCAAGCGGCTGCGCTCGCCGCCCGAGAGCACCTTGACCTTCTTGTCCGACGCCTCGCCGCCAAACATGAACGCGCCCAGTATGTCGCGGATGCGCAGGCGGATGTCGCCCTTGGCCACGCGGTCGATGGTGTCGAACACCGTCAGCTCGCCGTCGAGCAGCTGGGCCTGGTTCTGCGCGTAGTAGCCGATTTCGACGTTATGGCCCAGCTTGAGGTGGCCCTCAAAGGGTATTTCGCCCATGATACACTTGACGAGGGTGGACTTGCCTTCGCCGTTCTTGCCGACAAAGGCCACCTTTTCGCCGCGCTTGATGGTGAGGTTCACGTCGTGAAACACGCAGTGGTCGCCGTAGTCCTTGCGCACGTCCTCGCAGATGACGGGATAGTCGCCCGAGCGCGAGCAGGGCGGGAACTTCAGGCGCAGGCTGGAGGTGTCGACCTCGTCAATCTCGATGGGCACAATCTTTTCCAGCTGCTTGATGCGGCTCTGCACCTGTACGGCCTTGGTGGGCTTGTAGCGGAAGCGCTCAATGAAGTCCTTGATGTCGGCAATTTCCTTCTGCTGGTTCTCGTAGGCGCGGATTTGCTGCTCGCGGCGTTCGGCGCGCAGCTTGACAAAGGCGTCGTAGGACACGCGGTAGTCCGTGGCGCGGCCGCAGGCAATTTCCAGCGTGCGGTTGGTCACGTTGTTCAGGAAGGCGCGGTCGTGGCTCACCAGAACCACGGCGCCCGGGCTGCGGGCCAGGAACTGCTCGAGCCACTGGATGCTCTCGATGTCGAGGTGGTTGGTGGGCTCGTCAAGCAGCAGCACGTCGGGGCTTTGCAGCAGCAGCTTGGCCAGCTCGATACGCATGCGCCAGCCGCCGGAAAATTCGCTCGTGGGGCGGTCAAAGTCGGACGTACTGAAGCCCAGACCCTGGAGCGTGCGCTCCAGTGCCGCCTGATAGTTCATGCCACCCATCATCTGGAAGCGCTCGCTCTCGTAGCTGAAGGTTTCCACCAGCTGCAGGTAGTCGGCGCTCTCGTAGTCGGTGCGGCTGGAGAGCTCGCGGCTGAGGGCCTCCACGCGCTCCTGCTGGCTGCTGATGTGCGTAAAGGCCTTTTCGGCCTCCTGGCGTACGGTGTGGCCGTCGCTCAGTATCATCACCTGCGGCAGGTAGCCGATGGTGCAGTCCTTCTGGATGCTCACCGTGCCCGACGTGGGCACTTGCTCGCCGGAAAGTATCTTCAGCAGGGTCGATTTGCCGGCCCCGTTCTTGCCGACCAGTCCGATGCGGTCTTTGGGGTTGATGACGAACGACACGTCCTGAAAAAGCGGACGTGCGCTGAATTCCATGCCAAGTTTTTCTACTGAAATCAAAGCGCTAAACAGGTTTAAAGGGTTATCTGATGCTTTTTAGCGCACAAAGTTACCACTTTTTCTTGAGTTAGGGCCAAGGGGTGGGGCAGAATACGTCCTGATTCTGTTGCTTCGGGAGGGAAGAAACGGAAAAAGCCGGCACCTTGTTTTTTTCGGGTGCCGGCTAAAATTTTTTTCCCGCCGCCTTGTCCGGATTTTCTCGCCGCCTTGTGGGGCCGGACTGCGATGGGGGGGAGGAAAAATGGGTTAGTAATGCGTATGATGCCGCTCGTTGTAGCGGGCGCGCCGTTGGGCGTAATAGTCGCTGCGGGCGGGGTTTTCGGGAAACCACCGCTTGATGACGCGCTCTTCCTGCTCAAAGAGTTCCTTGATGGTCCACAGGCTCGAAAAGGCCACCACGCTGATTACGGCGCTCAGCAGTACGTTAGCAATGAACAGGGCCGCCGCCGTACCGCCCACGCCGATGAGCAGAAAAATCCACCAGGGGCGTGTGCCGAAATAGTATTCCGTCTTGACCACTACGGGATGAAAAAAACCGATGGCCAGGAACGTGGCGATGCCGATGAGCGGGCCTTCAACATACAGGTGTTCCATGGGAATGGGGAGTGAGGAAAAAACGGGCGGGTCAGTCCTTTTGTTCGGATTCCAGAATGACGGGCACCTCGCGGTTGATGGTCTGCTCGAGCGAAATGAGTGTTTCGGTGGAGATGACGCCCGGAATCTGCTGGATGCGGTCGTTGAGCAGGCGCATGAGGTGTTCGTTGTCGTGGGCATAGAGCTTGACGAGCATGGTGTAGGCGCCGGTGGTGAAGTGACACTCCACGATTTCCGGAATCTTGTTGAGCTCCTTCACGGCGTCGCGGTACATGGAGCCGCGCTCCAGCGTGATGCCCACGTAGGTGCAGGTGCTGTAGCCCAGACACTTGGGATTGATGTAGTAGCCGGACCCTATGATGACGCCCGACTCGATGAGGCGCTGCACGCGCTGATGGATGGCCGCACGCGACACGCCGCATACCGTGGCCACGTCCTTAAAGGGAATACGCGCGTTACAGGAAATGATTTCCAGTATCTTTTGGTCCAGTTTGTCTATTTTTTCCATGATGTAAAATTAAAGTGTGAATTTCTTGATAGTAGTGGATTTACTTTTGAAAAGTGCGTCCGGTTACGCATCAAGCAAAGATAAGTAATTTAGCGTATTCCGACAAACGGCATTTTTGAAAAAATGTAAAATATTTGTTCTTTTCTTGCTTTTTGAAAGCATTTTGTCCTTTTTTGCAGATAATAGTGCGCCTTTTTTTCCGAAAAGCGTACGTCAGCAATGTGGCTTGCGGTGGAAAAAACGGAAACGGAACAGCCAGGCCGAGAAATAGAAGGCCGCTACGCCGCAGGGAATGCCCGTCAGGGCGTCAATGGCGTAGTGCGCACCGATATACACCGTAGAGAAGCAGAGCAGCAGGTAGAACGGAACGAGGCAGGCCGTAAGCGTAGAGGAGAGCTTGCGGCTGGCCAGCAGGATAACCGTACTGATGCCGACGTGCGACGAAGGGAAAGCCGCCGTGGGCCGTTCGCCGTGCCCTTGCATGAAACTGACACACGTGTGGAACAGGCCGCCCACGCTGTCGGGATTTTCCTGAATCTGCGGGTGCAGCACGAAGTAGTCGTGCGGTACGGGCGGAAACACTCCGCCTTGCAGCTGCCCGGCGCTGAGCAGCGGATAGTAGAACTGCGGCCCCGCTACCGGCAGGAACAGGAAAACCGTGTAGAACAGGAAGAACGAACACATGATGACAAACGTCGTATATTCCAGTTGCTGGTATTTGCGCAGCCAGGCGTAGAACGTGACAAACACGATAATCGGAAAGTAAGACAGATAGCCCAGGTAGAAAGCCTCACTGAATACCCGCGAGGAGAATATCCGGCTGAACCATTCTGCCGGCTGGAACCCGAAAATCCATTGGTCGGCCGAGGCAAACACATGGTCGAGGTAGGGCATCGTGCTGCAAATGTTGTACGTGTCGGGATACCAGTAGCCCAGCAGAGCCATGACGTAGAAGATGCGCAGAAACTTGGTCATTCGCGAAGGATACCACCGGTACGCAAAATACGGAATGATCATGGCGCCGCAAAGCAGCCAGCGCTGCAGCAGCAGGCTGACCGGATGGCTGACATGCGGCCACAGAATCACTATGGCTACCGATGTCAGGGCGGCATAGAACAACGTGAGCTTTTCAATGCCCAGCAGGCCGCGACGAAGCGGGCGCGGACGGAGAATCTTTAAATCCATTTTTCCTGCTTATACCATGCAACGGCCTTGGCTACCCCTTCGGGCAGCTGAACGCGCGGACTGAAGCCCAGTTCTTCGCGGGCCGGACGGATGTCGCACTTCCAGTTGCGTTGTTTGAGAATATGAAACTTGTCGAGGTTGAGTGTAGTGGTGCGCCCCAGCAGCCTTGCTGCCGTTCCGGACACGGCGCATACGCCCCAGAGGAACCATACCGGCGCCTTGATGCGCAAAACGTGGGCTTTGTGCAACTCTTTTTGCAGCAGGTCGGAGAAAGTGCGGCTGGAGTACACTTGTCCGTCACTCAGGAAGTAGGCCCGGCCCGGCTGCCCGTGGTCAAGAGCCAGCATGACGGCTTCTACCAGGTCGGAGACGTAGATAAACGTAATTTCCTGCGGGCGGTAGCCTACGGCAAAGTCTACGCCGCCTGCTATGCTCTGGGCCATGAGGAAATAGTCGCGTTCCCGTGGCCCGTAGACGCCTGTGGGGCGTAATGTCACGCAGGGCAGTTCCGTCAGGGCGGCCAGGCGGCGTTCGGCCTCGAGCTTGCTGCGTCCGTAGGCTGTGTCGGGGCACGGCGTGTCGGTTTCCCGTATTTCGGCGTAGCAGTGTCCGGGTTCGCGGCCTACGGCTGTTTCGCGCGCCGGGCCATACACGCTCAGCGAGCTGATGAATACGAATTTCAGGGGCTTCATCCGGAGTGTCAGCAGGGCTTTGGCCAGATTTTCCGTGCCTTGTGTGTTGGTGGTAAAGAAGTCGGCGGCGTGGCGGCATTTGGTGGCGCCGGCAGCATGTACCACGTAGTCCCATCCCTTTCCGTTCTGTTGTAGGAAAGCCTGGAGCTGTTGTTGCAGACGGTCGGCGTGGTTCAGGTCAAGTTCAATGAAATGTATGCGGGAGTCGCGCAGGTAGCGTCGGCTGCTGGTTGGGCGCATGGCGGCCCACACTTCAGCGCCTTCGGCCAGGGCCCGTTCGACGATGAAGCTGCCGATAAAGCCGCTGGCTCCCGTAATGAGCATGCTTTTTCCGGTAAAGTTCATGATGTATGGTCTAAAAGCGTGATGATGTTCGGTATTATTTTTTGGTGAAGGAGCGTACTACGAACCAGGCGTGCTGCAGGAGTGTGGCTATCCAGCCGTAGTGTGTGGTCATGATGCGGAACCGCTCGTGGAGCGAGGCTTTGTGGTTCTGTGTAGTCATTCCTTCCTGCAGATAGTCGGCTACGGTGAGGTGGGCGTTGGCCAGCGGCATGGACAGGCGCTGGGCCTGTTTCATGATGCGGATACACCAGTCGAAGTCGGCCGAAAATCGGTAGTCGAGGTTGTAGGGTGTTTGTTTGGCCAGCTCGGTGCGGGCCATGAAGGCCTGATGGCATACGAGCATACCGCTCTTGAAGCTGCGCCAGTTCAGGTGTTCGGGCGGCGCCAGGCGGCGTTTGCGGATAAAGCGTCCCTCTCCGTCTACGATGTCGGTGTGGCCGTAGATGACGCCCGGTGTCTGAGGCCGGCAGGCCTTGATGCAGGCCATCATCTGCTCCAGTGTTTGCGGGCTGTGGAGCCGGTCGCCGGCGTTCAGAAAAAGGATGTAGTCGCCGGTGGCCAGGCGTATGGCCTTGTTCATGGCGTCGTAGAGCCCTTTGTCGGGTTCGCTGCGGCACACGATTTCGTGGGGCGTGGCCGCCACGCTGTTGCGTTCCTGATAGTGGTGGATGGTGGCCATCGTACCGTCCTGTGAGTTACCGTCGACGATGAGGTGCTCGATGTTCGGGTAGGTTTGGTGTTCTACGCTGTCGATGGTGACGTCGAGCAGGGCTCCGGGGTTGTAGGTGACGGTGGCAATGGTAATTTTCGGTAGCGGTGGTTCAGACATGTTTGAGGTCAATGGTTAATGGCTTTTTGTGGGTTGTACGATGCCGGATTCCGCGTCTTCTTCGTGCGTCTCCGGCCTGTGCAGCAGGCTGCGGTAGAGTTCCCGGTAGCTTTGGGCCACCACGGGGGTGGCATAGCGGCTTACCACGGTCTGACGCAGGGCCTGCCGTGAAAGGTGTGCGCCTTCGGTCATGGCCCAATAGATGCCTTCGGCCAGACTTCGGGTCGAGAGGTAGTCGGCCAGGTATCCGTTGGCCTTGTGGCTGATGATGTCCTGCTGACCGCTGCCGCCGAAGGCCACGGGCACGCAGCCGCAGGCCTGGGCTTCGATGAGGGTTTGTCCGAAGGTTTCGTAGTACGAGGCCGACACCAGTACGTCGGCCGCGCCATACAGGCGGCTGAGGTCGGCGGTTTGGCGCACGGTGCCCAGATAGGTGTAGCTGACGGGCACGTCGCGCAGCCTGTCGCGGCTCTTCAGTCCGCCGAACAGCACCAGATGGAGCCGGCTGCCGGTCTCGGGGTGCATCCGGAGCAGCTGTTGCAGGCTCTTGAGCAGGAGCGGAAATCCCTTGATGGGGTCGTCAATGCGGGCTGCGCCGAAAAGGATAATCTGCTTGTCCACCGGCAGACCGAAGGCGCGGCGTGCGGCAGCGGCTTCGTGGAGCGTGAATTCGGTGGTCGAAAGCGTGTTGGGAATAACCGTGACGGGCTTGTTGCCCAGCAGGGCACTCTGCTCCACCTTCTGGCGGAGCCACTGGCTGACCGTTACCACGTGGAGTGGCGCGTGGCTGAAGATGCGCTCCTTCTGCCTGAATACGCGGGCGGCCAGGTCGTTGCGGCCCGGCAGGCGCAGAAACGGGCAGTGATGACACTGCGTCTCGTAGCGGCGGCACTGGTAGGCATGATGACAGATGGCTGTACACTCCCACATGTCGTGAAGGGTCCATACCACCGGCTTGCCGGCCTGCATGATGCGGTCTATTTCACGCAGCGAGAGCATGCCCTGGTTAATCCAGTGCAGATGAATGATGTCAGCCTGCCGGAAAGCTGGCAGGCTGGTGATGTGTTGGCCCGTGTTGGCGATTGACACTTTAAAGAGGTCCTTGCGGCTGAAGAGGTTGGCCGTCCAAATGACGAGGCGCTCCAGCAAAAAGGCTGCCTTGCGCCGCAGCGGCGTGCCGGCTTCCAGCACGTAAGGCTTTTGGCTGCTCTTGTGCATCACCAGCATTTCAGCCTCCACGCCCGAGGCGCGCAGGGCTTCCGTCAGCCGTCCGGCCGCAATGGCCGCGCCGCCGGTCTGTTCCGAAGTGTTGATGATGAGTACTCGCATAGCAGGCTGCAAACTTACTAATTTTCTTCCGAAAAGAGCGGCGTGGGGGCTTCTTTTTTTCAGCCGCGTCCGAGGCTGGCGGAGGCACCTTTGCAGCTGCTTAAACAAGGTCGGACTTGGAGACCACAGGGTCCGGCCTTGTTCCGCCGGGGCGGCACTTTCTGCGGTTTTCGCGGCTTGTGATACGACAAGGGCCCGTCTCCGCGGTTGGAAACGGGCCCCGGTCGGTACCCCCGATGAGAATCGAACTCATATTTACGGTTTAGGAAACCGTCGTTCTATCCGTTGAACTACAAGGGCGCGGCGGTGGGTTCATCACCTGCAGTCAGGTTGTTTGAACCGGCCGGAAAAACGACATTGCGGCCGGCCGTCCCGGCCAAAAGCATGGCGAAACAGTTGGCTCTGGCACGATGCGCGTCCGCAATTGTGGGAGCAAAGGTACACAATTCGACCGAAAGTGCCAACTGTTTCAGCCGGCTAATGTACCGATTTTTTGTTTTCAGACATCAGTGGCCGTGGCGGCGGTGCGCCCCGAAGCGTTTGAGTACAAACGAGGGCGAGGCCTTGAAATATACGCCGGCGCTGAAGGCGCTGCGGGCATTTGACAGGCTCACGTCGCCCCCGGCCGAGCGCATGGGGCGGCGGTCGGTGTAGTAATAGTTGAAGCTGAAGCCCAGCGTGTAGTGTCGGGCAAAAGTGTGGGCGTAGTCGGCCGTGAAGAAGGCCGTTTGCGGGTCAATGAATTCCGTGCCGGGCGTTTTGGTCGAAAGGGTGCTGAAAAACGAGTTGCCGTAGAGTGACACAAAGCGGTGGCCGTAGAAATAGCCGGCGTGCAGCCCGAAGTCCGACAGCTGTACGGACGCCCGGGCAAATACGCCTACGCCCGCATCGTGGGGCCACAGCTGGCCCGACTGCTGGTAGGAGCCTACCACGTCGGCCTCAAGGCCCATGCTGCGCAGTACGCACCGGCGGGCGTTCCATTTCAGGCCCAGTCCCACGGCCCCGTTGACCAGCGTCTGCACGGAATTGCCGGCAATGGTGTCCTGCTCGCCGCCGCGGTGCTGCCCCAGCAGCTGGATGGGCGAGTAAACGTGCAGGCGCGAGTGGGGCGCGTTGTAGTAGACGATGTCCGACATGCCCAGCGTGAACACCTCCTGGTGGGTGTCGGTCTCAAACTGGTAGCTCTGCCAGTTAATCCACGCGTCAAAGCGTGTGTGGGGACGGCGCACGATGGCCTGGAAACCGGCTTCGGGGTCGGAGGTGAGGTCGAGCTCGGGGTCGTAGAGCGGAGTGACCAGGCGGTGGTTCGACTGGCCGTAGATGTCGCCGAACACCAGGTCGGCGTGCTTCAGTTTCAGCTGGGCGCGCAAAAAGGGCAGCACGTGGGCGCCGCGCTGGTATTGCGAGCCCTTCCAGGTGCCGATGTCCTGATAGGCATAGTTGGGGTATTTGTTGGCGCCGTGGTAGGCCAGGGCGTGCAGGCCCACCTCCAGACGCAGGCGGCGCGTGGGCTGGTACGTCAGTCGCGGCCGTATCCATACGCCGGGCAGGGAGTATCCCTTTTGTACGTTGCCGTCGTATTCGTTATCCTTGAAAAAGAACATGTTGTCCACCTTCAGTTGCAGGGTCTGCGTTTCGTGGGGCATGATGCGGTCGTCGTCGAGCATTTCGGGGCGGCCGGTTTGTGCCGCAGCCGGCAGCGCCATCAGGGCGGTCAGGAAAAAAAGCGTAATGCGTGACATGTGATGTTTTAAATATCAGAGGTTGAATGAAAGTTACGGTTATGTGTGGGGGCGGTGGCAATCTATTCGCCCCATCCCTTGCGGTCGAGGCGCCGGTAGCCTATGGCTTCGCCGATGTGGGCGGCCGTTACGCGCTCGGAGCCGGCCAGGTCGGCAATGGTTCGCGCCACGCGCAGAATACGTTCGTAGGCGCGCGCCGTAAGGTCGAGCGTCTGCATGGCCTGACGCAGCATGCCGAGGCTTTCGGCGTCGGGCTGCACAAAGGTGTGGAGCTGGCGTGAATCCATTTGCGCGTTGCAGTGGATGCCCGGCAGCTCCTTAAAGCTTTCCTGCTGCCGTTGCCGTGCCGCCATGACGCGCTGGCGGATGCGGGCGCTCGGTTCGCCCGCCGGAGCCGTGGTGAGGGCTTCAAAAGGCACGGGCGTTACTTCCACCTGCAGGTCAATGCGGTCCATGAGCGGCCCCGAAATGCGGTTCATGTAACGCTGTATCTGCCCGGGCTGACACACGCAGGGATGCGTCGGATGGTTGTAGTAGCCGCAGGGGCAGGGATTCATCGAGGCCACCAGCATAAACGAGCAGGGCAGACTGACGCTGTATTTGGCACGGGAGATGCTGACCACGCGGTCTTCCAGCGGCTGGCGGAGCGTTTCGAGAGCCGAGCGGCTGAATTCCGGCAGTTCGTCGAGGAAGAGTACGCCGTTGTGGGCCAGACTGATTTCGCCCGGCTGGAAGTGTGTGCCGCCGCCAATCAGCGCTACGTCGGATATGGTATGGTGAGGGGCGCGGAAGGGGCGCTGGGCAATCAGTGTGGACTGCTGGTCGAGCATGCCGGCTACGGAGTGAATCTGCGTGGTTTCCAGACTTTCGGCCAGCGAGAGCGGCGGCAGAATGGAGG
>ENA-ORVB01000043-ORVB01000043.1-human-gut-metagenome-genome-assembly--contig:-NODE-43-length-98993-cov-28.3046_pt1 | contig 98993 bp, 90 predicted proteins | sample MGYA00242090_ERZ509231 | MGnify/ENA primary metagenome ERZ509231 (study PRJEB26280, sample SAMEA2338798) | human gut metagenome | biome: human gut; feature: human-associated habitat; material: faeces...
CGCTGAAAGTACTTGGAGGGAAGCCTCCTGGGAGGATAGGAACTTGCCAAGCTTTAAAAAGAAATATAAAGTCAAATAAAAAGATAAATTGACTTTTTTAAATAAATATGATAATATAAATATATTGTTGGGGTGTCGCCAAGCGGTAAGGCAACGGACTTTGACTCCGTCATGCGTTGGTTCGAATCCAGCCACCCCAGCCACATAAGAATTGTAACTGCCTTATTTAGGCAGTTTTTTTTATATAAAAAATAACTGTAGATAAAATTTGCTATATATGCTATACTTAAAAATAGAATGGAAGAGGAGAAAATACAGTATGAAATATATAGTAATTTTAATGTTAATGTCGACTTCAATAATATTTGCTGAAACAAAATTTGAAGATTTAAATAAAGAGCACTGGGCATATAAATCAATAAATTCATTAGTTGAAAGAGGAATATTAAAAGAAAATAAATATAAATTTAAGGGGAATGAAGCTCTTACAAGATATGATTTTGCTGAAAATTTAGCAAGAAGTATTGACTATATAGATTTAAAAAAAGCTAATAAAGAAGATTTAAATATACTAGAAGCTTTGATGCTTGAGTTTTCTCAAGAATTAAATAAAATAGGTTTTGATGCAAGTACTTTTAATGGAAGACTAGATAATATAAATGAAACTATTGAACTTTTGAGAGAGAGAGTAAATGAAAATGAGAAAACAATAGATGAATTAAAAAAGAGAATAGAAACTCTTGAAAATAAAAATTAAAATTAGGAGGGAATAGATAATGAAAAAACTGTCATTTGATTATTCTAAAGCACTTGGGTATGTAAGAGAAGAAGAATTATCTTTTATGAAGGAACAAGTTTTAACAGCTGAAAAATTTTTAAAAGAAAAAAATGGAGCTGGAAATGATTTTTTAGGTTGGATAGAATTACCAACTAACTATGATAAAGCTGAGTTTGAAAGAATTAAAGCTGCTGCAGAAAAAATAAAAAAAGATTCTGATATTCTTCTTGTTGTAGGAATAGGTGGTTCATATTTAGGAGCAAGAGCTGCAATAGATTTCTTATCTCATACTTTCTATAATAATTTACCAAAAGATAAGAGAAAAGGAACAGAGATATTCTATGTAGGAAATAATATCTCTGGAGTGTATTTAAAACACTTATTAGATATATTAGAAGGAAAAGATTACTCAATCAATGTAATCTCTAAATCAGGAACTACTACTGAACCAGCAATAGCTTTTAGAGTTCTTAAAAAACATATAGAAGAGAAATATGGAAAAGCAGAAGCTAAAAATAGAATATATGCAACTACAGATAAAGCAAAAGGAGCATTAAAGAAATTAGCTGATGAAGAAGGATATGAAATATTTGTAATTCCTGATGATGTAGGAGGAAGATTCTCTGTATTGACACCAGTTGGATTACTTCCTATAGCTTGTGCAGGAATAGACATAGATGAGCTTATGGCAGGGGCTAGAGAGGCTCAAAATGACTATAATGCACCATTTGAAGAGAATGACTGTTACAAGTATGCTGTAATTAGAAATATTTTAAATAGAAAAGGTAAAAATATTGAGATGTTAATAAACTATGAACCAAGATTACACTATTTTGGTGAGTGGTGGAAACAACTATTTGGAGAATCTGAAGGTAAAGATGGAAAAGGATTATTCCCAGCAGCAGCAGATTTTTCAACTGATTTACACTCAATGGGACAATATATTCAAGATGGAAGAAGAGAGTTATTTGAAACAGCAGTATTAATAGGAGAGCCTGAAGCTGATATAACAATAGAAGCTGAAGAAGTAGATTTAGATGGATTAAACTATCTAGCAGGAAAAGGAATGGATTTTGTAAATAAGAAAGCTGCTCAAGGAACATTACTTGCTCATGTTGATGGTGGAGTACCTAACTTAGTAGTAAATGTCCCAGAAGCTACTCCATTCCATTTAGGATACTTATTCTATTTCTTTGAAAAAGCTTGTGGAATGAGTGGATATATTCTTGGAGTAAATCCTTTTAATCAACCAGGTGTAGAGTCATATAAAGCTAATATGTTTGCATTACTTGGTAAAAAAGGATATGAAAAAGAAGCTGAAATATTAAATAAAAGATTAGAGAATAAATAACTTTTATATATTTAAAGCTTAGAAGTGAGTTTTTTAACTCACTTCTTTTATCATAAATATTTATTAAATAAAAAGGAGAAATAATGAAATTTATAGAAGAATTTAAAAAATTTGCATTACGTGGAAATGTACTAGATATGGCAGTAGGAGTTATAGTAGGAGGAGCTTTTAGTAAGATTGTATCAAGTATGGTAAATGATATGATTATGCCTATAATAGGAGTTTTTACAGGAAAAATTAATATCTCATCTTTGAGTTTAAAATTACCATCTAGTATAGCTGGTGGAGATTCTGTAGTTATAAAATATGGACAATTTTTACAGAATGTTTTAGACTTTACAATAATTTGTTTATGTGTATTTTTTATGATTAAACTAGTAAATAAATTAATAAAGAAACATGAAGATAGTAAACCAACTCCAAAACCAACAAATGAAGAGCTATTATTAAGAGAAATTAGAGATATTTTAAAAAATAAAAACTAGTGAGAAATTTCTCACTAGTCTATAATAAGATTAACTATTTTTCCCTGATTAACATCTATTAATCCTTTATCAGTAATTTTTAAAGCTGGAGAAACTGGGAGTGAAAGAGTACATAATGACATAATAGGATTATAGTGTTTATATCCTAATTGTGACATTTTTTCTCTAAGTATTTCTACCTCTTTTCCAAGCTCTTGTACTGTTTTTTCAGAGAGGATACCAGCTACAGGTAAAGGAACTTCAGCTAAGATTTCTTCATTTTCTACACAACAAATTCCTCCTTGTAGCTCTATAATTCTATTAATAGTTTTAGTCATATCTTTGATATTTTTTCCAATAACCATAAGATTATGATGGTCATGAGCATATGTAGTTGCAATAGCTCCGTTTTTTATACAATCTCCAGTAACTAATCCAAAACCAATATTTCCATTTTTTCCATGTCTTTCAAAAACTGCAATTAACATATATGGAGAATTTTCCCAATCTAGATAACCATTTTTAACATTTAGCTTTTCTATTATTTCTGTTGTTCTTGTACTTCCATCAATTACTTTTATAATACGACAATTTACTTCATTCTCTTTATTATTTACGGGAATTTGAAAAATATCTTCATTGATTTTTTCTACTCTAACACTTTGGTAAAACTCTTCTGGAAATTTATAATCAGTGGGAATATATTTTGCTTCAGAATTAATATTATATACCTCTTTACCATCTATAAATGTTTGAGTAATATGAAGGTTTTTTAAGTTATCAATTAACAGAAAATCTGCTTTTTTACCTGGTGCAATAACTCCTCTATCGTGCAGATTCATTCTTCTAGCTGGAGTAAAAGTAGCACAATAAATAGCATTCTCTATATTAATACCTGCTTGAATAGCTTTTTTAATGACGACGTTAAGATGTCCTTTGTGCAAAAAAGTATCAGGCATAGTATCATCAGTAACAAAAGCAAAATGTTCATATAGATTATTTTCTTTAATATAGTTTATTAATTCTGAGGATATGGATTTTGCTTGTAACTCCATAAACATTCCATTTTCAAATCTTTGAACAAACTCTTCAAAAGTATGTTCTGTATGGTCACCATTAATTCCTAAGTATAAGAATTTAGCTAAATCTAAGTCTAAGAGTTTAGGACAATGTCCCTCAATAGCATATTGAGGTTTATTTTTCTTGACATACTCTATAAATTTACAGATATCTAAAGAGTTATCAACAATAACTTTTCTATAATTCATAATTTCTCCAATACAGATAACTTTTGGATTAGAAGTTAAATTTTTCATTTCTTCAAAGTCTAAAATAGCTCCAGTTGTTTCTAAATCAGGAGAAGTAGAAGGAACACTACTAGGAATACCATAAAAAATAGAAGTATTAATACTATTTTCAGCAGCAATCATAGCTTCTATTCCTTTTTTACCAAATACATTGGCAATTTCATGAGGTTCTGCAACAATAGTTGTTACTCCATTTTTAGAAAGATGATGGCAAAAAGGTGCAGGTGTCATCATAGAACTTTCTATATGCATATGGATATCTATAAATCCTGGAATCATATATTGATTTTTTCCATCAATAGTAGAGCTAGCCTCAAATTCTATATTTTTATTATTGTCTATATACAAAAATTTATTATTTAAAATTGCTACATTACCATCTTTAAATTTTTTTAAATAAGAATTAAAGACTTTTACATTTTTTACTAATAAATCAACTTTCATATAAAAACTCCTACATAGTTAAAGTATAGAAATAATAACAAAGGACAGCTGCAAAAGGATACATTGTTAGAGGCAATTCTTTATGTTTACCACTTGCTATTTTTAAAATAACATAGACAATTATTGCTGCTGCAATACCATTAGCAACGTTATTTGTAAAAATTGTTAAGGCAACAGATAAAAATGCAGGAACACATTCAGTAGTATCTTCATAATTTATATTTTTCATTCCACTCAACATTTTTACTCCCATAAGAATAAGAGTAGGAGCAGTAGCAGCAGAAGGAATCATAAGGGCTAAAGGTGTTATTAAAAACATAAGAATAAAAATAAAAGAAGTAGCTACAGCTGTTAATCCTGTTTTTCCACCAGCTTCTACTCCAGAAGCAGATTCTAAGTATGTAGTCATACAAGGCATACAAAATAGACTACCTAAAACAGTAGATATAGAATCTACATAGAAGCATTTTTCTATACCAGGTAAATTTCCATTTTTATCAAGTAGACCAGCTTTTGCACCAACCCCTATAACAGTTCCAAATGTTGAGAAAAAGTCAGGAATAAATAAAGCAAATAGAAAAGGTAAGTATTTTATATTTAATGCTCCCATAACATCTATATTAAAAATCATATCTGTAGGATTTCCAGGGGCTGCTAAAAAAGAAGTAGGGATTTTAGTAACTCCCATAGGTATTCCTATTAATGTAGTCAAGATAATGGCAAGAATAACTCCACCCTTTACTTTTCTAACTTCTAAAATAAGTAAAATTATTAAACCAATAATAGCTAATATAGCAGTAGGAGTTGTTAAATCTCCAAAACCAAGAACATTTTTTTTAGCATTAGCTATAATTATTCCAGCATTTCTAAAACCTAATAATGAAATAAAAAGCCCAATACCAGCACTAATAGAGATCTTAATACTTAGTGGAATTAATTTTACGATTATATCTCTAAGTCCAATAAATGAGATAATAACAAATAGAAGTCCTTCCCAGAAAATAACTCCAGAAGCAACAGCAGGAGATATTCCCTCACCAATAATCATAGAAATAGAATAAACTGCTACACTTCCAAGTCCAGGTCCTAAAACAAAAGGTCTATTAGTAACTATTCCCATAGCAATAGAGGTAATAGCACATAATATAATAACCATTGTTAAAACTCCTGATTTACCAAACCCAGCTGAGCTCATTATAGAAGGAACAGTAGCTAATACATAAGCCATAGTAGCAAATGTAGTTAGTCCTGCTATTAATTCTGTTTTAATATCAGTTCCATTTTCCTTTAATTTAAATTGTTTTTCTAAAAAATTCATGTTAATAATAAATCCTCCTCTTAAATATATTTGAAATATCATTATAACATATTTCGAATAAAATGTGAACAATATCACATAATAATTAAAGATACTGTAAATTTATTTTTAATTAAACCTATTTTTCTTTTATTTTTTAGGACTTTGTGTTAAAATTATTTGTAAAATATTTTTGGAGATGAGAAAAATGACAAATAATACTGCAGAAAAATTAGAGAAGTTACCATTAAGAAAATTATTTTTAGTAATGGCAGTACCATCAGTACTAGCTCAATTAATAAATGTATTATACAATATTGTAGATAGGATATATATAGGTCATATAAAAGAGGTAGGTTCTTTAGCACTTACAGGGGTAGGTGTGACATTTCCAATAATAATGGTGGTTTCCGCTTTTAGTGCTTTTGCTGGACAGGGAGGTGCACCCTTAGCTTCTATTGAATTAGGAGCTAAAAATTATAAAAAAGCAGAGAAAATATTAGGGAATAGTACTGCTTTATTAATAGTATTTGCAATAGTATTAACTATATTTTTTCAAATTTTTAAAACTCCATTATTATATGCTTTTGGAGCTAGTGATAATGTTATAAAATATGCTCACGACTATATAGGATTATATTTATATGGAACGATTTTTGTTATGTTATCTTTAGGACTTAATACTTTTATTAGTGGACAGGGAAATGCAAAAGTAGCTATGTTATCAGTTTTAATAGGAGCAGTTACTAATATTATTTTAGATCCTATCTTTATATTTGTATTGGGAATGGGAGTAAAGGGAGCAGCATTAGCTACTGTTATTTCACAAGCTTTAAGTGCAATTTGGGTTGTATACTTTCTTTTATCTAAGAAAAGTGTAATAAAGATAAAAATAGAAAATTTAAATCTAGAGAAAGAGATTTTAAAAAAGACAGGAGCATTAGGAATATCTCCTTTTATTATGCAAAGTACAGAGAGTTTAGTTTTATTAACTTTAAACTCAGGATTACAAAAGTATGGTGGAGATATATATGTAGGTTCAATGTCTATATTAACAAGTGTACTACAACTAATAACAGTACCAGTTTCAGGTATAACTCAAGGTATTCAACCTGTAATAAGTTATAATTTTGGAGCTGGTAATAGAAAAAGAGTTTTACAAACTTTTAAAGGAATGTTAGGAGTATGTTTAACAGTAACAATTATGATGGGAGGAATAGGAGTAATTTTTCCAGAGATATATGTAGGTATTTTTACTGATTCAAAAGAATTATTTGATTTAACTTCTAAATTTATGCCAATTTTTGTATTGGGAATGGTAATCTTTGGAATACAACAAGCTATTCAAGGAACTTTTTTAGCTTTAGGACAAGCTAAATATTCTATATTTATAGCTTTATTGAGAAAAGTTATTTTATTGGTTCCTTTAGCAGTTATTCTACCAATTTTTATGGGAGTAAAGGGAATATATTATGCTGAACCAATAGCTGATATCACTTCAGTAAGTATAGCAAGTATAACTTTTCTTTTAACATATAAAAAAATATTAAAAAGTAGAGGAATGAAAAAATGAGGGCTATTTATAGCCCTCAAAATTTATTTTTATTATCTATATATTAGTTAGATAATTTTTCTATCTATCATTTTTCTAACTACACTCTTAGCAAGGTTTATTCTTTCCTCAACAGTTGATATATCTAGATATTCATTTTTACTGTGAGCTTCTCCTCCAACAGGACCAACAGCATCTACTACTCCAACTCCTAAAATACCTAAGAAGTTTCCATCAGAACAGCCACCAGCAACTTCCCAATCATATCTTATACCCATCTCTTTTTTACTTTCATCAAATAAATCACGAAGAAGAGCAGATTTATTATTAAGTACTAATGGAGGTCTATATCCGATCTCCTTGATTTTAACTTTTATTCCTTCTACCTTAGGATTCTCTTGAAGTTTTTTCATAGTCTCTCTAATTGTTTCAAAGAATTCTACTTGATGAGACCTTCCTTCAAATTTAAAACAAGCATAATCAGGGACAATATTAACTCCAGATCCACCTTCTATAAGTCCGACGTTTAAAGAATTTTTAATATCCCAGTTATGAAGTTTAGAAATCTCTCCGACCCAATGAGCAGCTTCTACAATAGCATTGACTCCTTCTTGAGGATAGTTTCCAGCATGAGATGCTTTACCAAAAAATTCTACTTGATATTTAACAAGCCCTTTTCTTTCTATAACAGCATTTCCATTTTTACGTGCTGGTTCAAATATCATTGCATATTTTGCCTTTGCCCCAATTTTTTCAATTATAGGTCTAGAGTGTATAGAGCTTATCTCTTCATCAGTATTCATCACAAGAGCTATTGTTATATCTTCATCTTTAAACTCTTTAGCAACTTCAACCATTGATAAAACACCAGATTTCATATCATATACCCCAGCTCCAGTTGCTATATTTCCTTCTAATTTATATGACCAAGTTGGAACAGTTCCTCTTAGGAAAACAGTATCATTATGACCTAAAAACATTAAATCAACATCTTCAGAATCTCTATTTTTTGCAACTAAAACGGGATTTTTTCCATCATTTTGAGGATAAACTTCAACAATCCAATCCTTTTCTAATTCTTTTTTAAATATTTCAGTAACTTCTTGTACTCCTTCAGGAACATTACTTCCACAATCAATATTAACAAGTCTTTCTAAATCTATTAAAAATTTTTTCATATCCATATATTTTTCCCCCTAAATATTATCCAAAGAATACCATATTTGATATAATTACTGCTAATAATCCACCTAACATAGGGATAGCAGTTCTTTTTACAACTTCAAATGGAGATACTCCAGAAATTCCAGAAACAGCAACTATTACTGCTGTAATAGGAGATACACTTCTAGCAATTCCTGCAGATAATTGCATTGGCATAAGCATAACAATAGGATTTAATCCCACAGATGCCGCTACAGCTGGAGCAAGAGCTGCAAAGGCAAAGAAAGGAGCATTTCCAGAACCCATTAATATAGATGATACAACAATGATAGCAGTCATAACTAAAATCATTGGTTGAGGACCTAATCCAGCTGATTTTGTAGATTCAATAAGAGCACTGATAACACCTATCTTAGTTAATCCTAAAGCAAAGAATTCTCCAGCAACAATAAGAGTTATAACATTAGCAAATTGATTTCCCATTGCATTAAAAATGATTTTTAACTCTGTAAGAGTTGATTTAAAAGCTTTTCTTCTGATTCCCTCAATAATCATACTAAGAGTAATACTCATAAACATAGCTTCTACAACACCTATTTTAATACTACTTCCAGTTAAAGGACTGAATACTAAAATTATTAATAATGGAATAATAGGAAGAAAAGCATAAAATTTAGGAACTTCTTTCTCTTCCTCTTTGTTTTCAATATTAGAATTAAAACTTGTTGTATCTAATTTTGCATCCATTTTTTTATTAACTATATAGTGTAGAATTGTGATAACAATTACAGTAACTATTGCTACAGGAATTTGATAGTTAGCAAAATAAAGGGCAGCATCCATTTCAGCAGTTTTTGAAGCTAATACAGCATTACCTGAAGCTGGTCCTAAATCAAGACAAGCAGCAGTTCCAATTACAGAAGTAGCAGCTAATGAAGAAACTCCTAATGAAACAAGAATAGGGTATACAGTAACCATTAATAATACTCCAAGTCCTGAGGCACTAGGAATAAATACATTTAAGATTTGCCCTACCACATAAGATAGAGCTAGAACAATATATGGTGAATTTAATTTTTGTAATGGTTTAATAGAAAGTTTTACTAGGGCATTACTAGCACCAATGTGATCCATATATTTAGCAAAAGCTGAAACTATCATGATAGCTAATCCAAGACTACCAGAGGTTTTTATAAAGTTTTTACTCAATTGAGCAAAAATATCAAGGTATAATGAACCAGTAGCACTTTTTTCCATAACAGGAGAGTTATTTAAAAGTATTCCACCAAGAAGTAGAGCAGCTCCACCTATAATTAAAACTCCTTGAGCATGATATTTTTTTACAATTAAATATCCTACAATTAAAATAACTAAAATTGCAACAACAAAATTCATTTTTATTCCCCCTTTTTAAATATTTTATAAAAAAGGTAATTAAATTTTTAGTTTAATCACCTTTATAGACTATTATTTATCTATCTTATCTGCCCCATGTCTGTAGTGAGGTAGTAATAGAGGTGATATTCTATCTGTTTCTATTCCATTTTTCTTTAGCTCTTCGTGGTATTGCTTTACATGTTCTAATGTTAATTCTTTTACAATAACATTTTTACTCTTATTTCCTGCACTCTTACCAGCTCTACGTCCAAATACAATTATATCAAGTAATGAGTTACCCATTAATCTATTTCTACCATGAATTCCACCAGCACATTCTCCAGCTACATATAGATTTTCAATTTTAGTTTCTCCATACTCATTAATTAAAAGACCACCATTTTGATAATGAAGAGTAGGATATATTAGAATAGGTTCTTTAGTCATATCTATTCCAAACTTTTTAAACATTCTATACATTGCAGGAAGTCTCTTTTCTAAAGTTCCTTCTCCATGAATAATATCAATAAGTGGAGTATCTAACCATACACCAACTTCACCAGTAGGAGTATTTATTCCTTTTTTATTTACTTTACACTCATTGATTATAGCTGAAGCTTCTATATCTCTTGTTTCAAGATGATATACAAATTGTTCTCCATCTACATTTAGAGGAGTAGCTCCAAGTCCTCTTACTTTTTCAGTAACAAGGGCTCCAAATATTTGAGAAGGAAAAGCAACTCCTGTAGGGTGGTATTGGATTGTATCAGCAAAAGCAAGTTCAGCACCTACTCTATAACCTAAAATAAGTCCATCTGCAGTAGCTCCATAGTGATTTGAAGTTGGGAATCCTTGATAGTGTAATCTTCCAGCTCCCCCTGTTGTTAAAATTACAGTTTTAGCTTTTACAACAGAATATTCCTCTGTTTCAAGATTGAATAAAATAGCTCCTGCTACTTTTCCATCTGAATCTTTTAAAAGTTCTACTACTGGAGAGAACTCTACAACTTCTACTCCTAAGTTTCTAACTTCATCTCTAAGTACACGCATTATCTCTGCTCCACTATAATCAGCAGCTGCATGCATTCTTTTTCTTGAAGTTCCTCCACCATGGTTAGTAAGCATAGTTCCATCTTCTTCTTTGTCAAACATTACTCCATAGTCATTTAACCACTTAATAGCTTCTGGAGCATCATGTACAAGAGCTCTTACTAATTCTGGTATATTAGTAAAATGTCCTCCACCCATTACATCAAGATAATGTTTAGCAGGAGAATCATCTGGCTTATCAGCAGCTTGAATTCCTCCTTCTGCCATCATTGTATTAGCATCTCCAAAACGAAGTTTAGTAGCTATCATAACTTTTGCTCCAGTTTTAAATGCTTCAATAGCAGCAGAAGCTCCAGCTCCTCCAGCACCAACAATAAGAACATCTACATCATAGTCAATCTTTTGAAGATTGATTTTATCCATTTCTATTCTACTTTTTGCTTCTATTAAGTTAGCAAGCTCTAAAGGAACTTTTTGTCCCTTATTTACTCCTAGATTAATTGTTCTAAATCCACTTTCAATATAGTCTGGATGATTTTTCTTTAAAATTTCCAATTTTTCTTCTGGAGATAATCTAGGAAAATCATGTCCAAGTCTTTTTGAACGAGTTGCTTCAACTTTTTTAATCAATTCTCTCATTTCTGGTGTATACATCAATAAACCTCCAATTTATACCCTTTATTATTTAGCAATATCTCTATGATTATATAGGTCTTTAAGTTCATCAATACTTTTACTCATTAACTCATCAAGTTCAGCATCCATTTTTCCATCTTTTATTTCTTGAACTCTTTCAGATAGATGTTTACTTTCTGGAGCAATATATTTTCCTGTAATACGACGAGCTAAAAGTCCTACATTGTAATGAGTAATTCCAGCAGGACATCTTGATGCACAGATTCCACAACCTACACAGTCAGATGATTCTTCGGCACATTTTTCAAATTCTCCTCTTTGAGCATAAGCAATATATTGCATTACATTTAATCCTTGAGAACATCCTTTAGTACATGCATTACAACCTATACATTTATATAGCTCAGGATATAATTCTCCCATTGTTTCTGCTGTAGGTTCAATTTTATCCATATTGTATACAGCTTTTTTTCCAGGGAAGAAAGGAATTTGAGTAAGATACATTCCATCTTCAACTTGACTTTGACAAGCAAGAACAACTTTTAATTTATTTTCTCCTTTTGTTCTATAGATAGTGGCACAAGCTCCACAAAAACCTGATCTACACCCACAACCTCTGATAAGTTGATAGCCAGCATATTCCATCGCATCCATTATAGTTAGAGTTGAAGGAACAGAATATTTTTTACCTAATATAAATACATCAACCATTTGTTTTTCAGCCATTTTTCTCTCCTTACTAGTTTTTATTAATACTCATTTGGAAGTTCTTGAATTTCATCACATCTAAATACTGGACCATCTTTACAAACATATTTATCCCCAATATTACAACGTCCACATTTACCAACACCACATTTCATTTTCAATTCAAGTGTAGTGAAGACTTGTTCTTTTTTAAAGCCAATCTCTTCTAAGCCTTGTAATACAAATTTAATCATAATAGGAGGTCCACATACTAGAGCTACTTTATTATTATCTAGTCCTAATTCTTTAACATAGTTTGGAACAAATCCCACATGTCCATTCCAACCTTCAAACTCTCTATCTACTGTAAGATGAACTTTTGTATCTTTTTGATTAGGCCATACATTGAATATATCATTTTGATGAACTAAATCATCTGGAGTACGTGAACCATAAACAATATCTACTTTTCCATAATTTTCACGATTATCCATTACATAGTTTATAACTGAACGAAGAGGAGCAAGTCCTATTCCTCCAGCTATAAAAAGAAGGTCTTTTCCTTTTAGAGCATCTTCTTCAACTGGAAAATTATTACCATAAGGCCCTCTAATTCCTATTTCTGTTCCCTCTTCAAGTTGGTGGATATAGTCTGTTACTATTCCACATTTTTTTATACTACACTCTATATACTCTTTTACTGTAGGAGATGAAGTAATAGAGAATATAGCTTCTCCAATAGGAGGAACAGAAATCATAGCACATTGTCCTGGCATGAAATCGAAAGGCTTTCCCCCCTCTGGATTTTCAATTCTAAATGTTGTAACATCAGGAGTATCTCTTCTAATGTTAGTTATTATAGCCACCTTCGGCATTAAAGGGTCATTATCATGACAACCACAATTACAGCTCATCTTATTCCTCCCCTAATTTTTTTATTACTTTTACTATATTTAATCCAATTGGACATTTTTCTATACATCTTCCACAACCTACACAAGAGTATAATCCATCATGATTTTTAGGATAATATACTAATTTATGCATAAATCTTTGTCTTACTCTTTGAAGTTGAGAAGTTCTAGGATTTCCATGTGCCATACGTGTAAAATCTGAAATCATGCAAGAGTCCCAACATCTATATCTTTCACCACAGTTACCTCCATCATAATCTTTTACATCATAACAGTGGCAAGTAGGACATACAAATGTACAAGAACCACAAGCTAAACATTTTTTACTAATTTCTCCCCAAAATTCTTCCATATCAAAAATTTCTTGTTGTGCTTTTGTAATTTTTTTAGGATTTAAATTTTTAAGAGGAAGAGTTGCTAATTTTTCTTTTATAGATTTTTTTAACTCTTCAAGGTCTGAAGTACTTCCATCTTCTAAAAGAGTAGAAAGAGAGTTTAAAAGTTTTTCTCCTTTTTCACTTTTAGCTTCTAGATATAGATAATCTCCTTTTTCCCAAGTAGCAACATCTGAAGCTGGAGAAGCTTCTGATGGGTCAATTTCAAAAGCTGTACAAAAACAAGTTTCCTCAGGATTATTACATGCAGAAGTTACAATTATTCCTCTATCTCTGTGAGCTTTATAGTATGTATCTACTGGCTCTCTTAAAAAGATATTATCCATTACTTTAAGGCTTGCTGCGTCACAGTTTCTTACACCAAATATTACATATTCATTATCATCTACAGCTACAGGAGTAAGTTCAAGTTTTTTCTTGTTATGTCTAAATTTTAAATATGTTTCAGTTTGTGGAAAAACAAACTCTTTAACTGAAGAATTTGTTTTTAAGACATCAAGTCTTATATTTTTATCTAGGCTATAAGCACCAAAGTTAATTAAACTTCCTTGCTCCATAGGAAGAAATAAATCAAAGTGAGTATTTATAAGTTCCCATAATTCAGGTAATTTACTTTTTAAAATTCTTTTCATTATTTACCTCCTTTTTTTATTGCAAAGTTATCTTTATCCTCTAAAGTATATGATACAAGAGGAGAAGGGGTAGTAGAATCCATACCTGCTTCCCATTCACCATAAGTTTCATTTAAATCTTTAATTATTTTTCTATTTAATAAATCCAATCTTATATGAGCTGGACATACTCTAGCACATTCTCCACAATCTACACAATTTCCTGCAACATGATAAGCTCTAGTTAAATGGAAAAAACTAGTTTCAGTTTCAATATTAGCCTTTCCTAATACATTGATATCATCATTGTCAAAGATGCATTTTACACAGCTACATGCTGGGCATATATTACGACAGGCATTACATCTGATACATCTTGAAAATTCATTTGACCAGAATTCATATCTTTCATCAGCACTCATATTTTCAAGAATTTTTACCTCTCTAAATCTTTCTTCTGGATTTCCAATATTATTAATCTCTTCTCCTATTAACTCATCATAAACTACAGGATTAGGATGAAGACAGTTTTCACATTTAGTATATTTTTTATTTTTTGAATCTAGCATTCCAGAACAAGGGATTCCCCAAACATAAACCTTATCTCTTTCTATTCTATTATCTCTTAAAAGTTGATTAAATCCTAGTGAATCACAACCTTTTAAGAAAACTCCTATTTTTTCATATTTTTTAGTTTGCTCTATTAGATATTTACTTAAATTATTGACACAGTAGTTATCGAAAATAAGAGAGTCTACCTTTTCTACTTCAGTTATAAAAACAGGAGTAGATTCAAAGGAAAAATCTCCTTTTTCCCAACCAATAACCATCTGAACTTTATTATTTAAAAGTGCTTCTTTAGCTATCTTTCTAATTTTTTCAGTCATTATTTCCATCTACCATCCTTCAATTTTTTGTTTGGTCCAAGTTTATAGACATTTTCTAAAACTTCATTCATAACTGTAGCAAATTTATTTGCTTCAGCAGCTGATATCCAATCAATTTTAAATCTCTCTTTTTCAATACCTAAATATTCAAGAAGATTTATAAATATAGAAAAACGACGTCTTGTATAGTAGTTACCAGTAGAATAGTGGCAATCTCCAGGGTGGCAACCAGCTATTACTACACCATCTGCTCCTTTTTGAAAAGCTCTTATTATAAAGTTAGTATTAACTCTACAAGAACAAGGAACTCTAATGATTTTTACATTTGCAGGATAATTCAATCTACTAGTTCCTGCAAGGTCAGCCCCTGCATAACTACACCAGTTACAGCAAAAGGCAACTATTAAAGGTTTGAATTCTTCTTTTTCAACTTTTTCTATAGACGACATATTGCATCTACCTCCGCCATAATTTGTTTGTTTGAAAATCCTTTCAAGTCTATTGCTCCAGGACGACAAGATACTGTACATCCTCCACATCCTTGGCAAAGAGCTTCATTAACTGTTGCTACAAGTTTTCTTATAATTTTTCCATGGTCATTTAAGTCAGTCATTTTTAAAGTAATAGCATCATAAGGACACATTTCAGCACATTGTCCACAACCACTACATAAATCAGTATTAACTGCTGATACGCAAGGGTTAGTTACAAGTTTGTCCTTACTTAAAAGAATTATAGCTTTTGCAGCTGCAGCACTTGCTTGAGCTACTGTTTCAGGAATATCTTTAGGTCCTTGACAAGCTCCTGCTAAATAGATTCCTGCTGAAGCTGTTTCAACTGGTTTTAATTTAGGATGGGCTTCTGTAAAGAAATTATTTGTATCTGTACTTACATTAAGCTTTCTTTTTAAAGCTACAGTATCATCTTTAGCTTTAGTAGCAGCGGCAAGTACTACCATATCAGCATCTATTATAACAGTTTGACCAGTAAGAGCATCTACTCCATTTACCATAAGTTTATCTCCTTGAGGGAAAACTTTTCCTACCATACCTTTTATATATTGGACTCCATACTCTTCAACTGCTCTTCTTTGGAATTCATCAAAGTTTTTTCCTGGAGTTCTTACATCTATATAGAATACGTATGCCTCGATATCAGGATATTTATCTCTTAATAACATTGCATGCTTAGCTGTGTACATACAACAAATCTTAGAACAGTAAGGTTTACCTCTATCACTAGTATCTCTTGAACCAATACATTGAACAAAGACAACTTTCTTAGGTTTAGTATGGTCAGAAAGTTTTAAAAGTTTTCCATGAGTAGGTCCAGCAGCATTAGTTAATCTTTCAAATTCTAGAGAAGTAATTACATTTGGATGATCATAACTGTATTCTCCAAATTTTGAAAGATCTATTAAATCATATCCAGTAGCAACTACTATTGCACCATATTTTTGCTCTATAATCTCATCTTTTTGATTGAAATCTATAGCCTTTGCCATACAAAGTTTTTCACAAATACCACATTTGCCTGTCTTCATTTTTATACATTGAGTTGTATCAATTACTGGAACATTTGGTACTGCTTGAGCAAAAGCTTTATATATTGCTCCTCTATTTGTTAAATTTTCTTCAAATTCATTTGTAGCTTTTCTTGAAGGGCATTTTTCTACACAGATTCCACACCCTGTACACTTATCCATATCTACATATCTAGCTTTTTTTCTAATTGAAACTGTGAAATTTCCAACATATCCATTTACAGCTTCAATTTCACTATAAGTATGCAAAGTGATATTAGGATGCATAGAAGCATCTACCATTTTTGGTGTTAGAATGCAGGCAGAACAGTCTAATGTAGGGAAAGTTTTATCTAGCTGAGCCATTTTACCACCGATACTTGGTTGCTTTTCTACAATATCAACCTTGTATCCAGCATCTGCAATATCAAGAGCAGTTTGAATTCCAGCTATTCCTCCACCTATAACTAAAGCTCTTTTTTCTACTTGACTTTCTCCAGATACAAGTGGTGTATTCAAAAGTGCTTTTGCAACAGCTGCTTTTACGAGAGAGATAGCTTTTTCTGTTCCTTCCTCTTTATTTTTATGAACCCATGAACAATGTTCTCTAATATTAGCTATCTCTACAAGGTAAGGATTTAATCCAGCTTTTTCAGCAGCATTACGGAATGTTGTTTCATGCATTCTTGGAGAACAAGAAGCAACAACTACTCTAGTTAAATTATGTTCTTTGATTGCATCCTTTAACATTGTTTGCCCAATCTCAGAGCACATATATTGATAATTCATTGAATATACAACACCTGGTATATCTTTAGCAGCTTCAGCAACTTTTTCTACATCTACTGTTCCTGCTATATTATTTCCACACCAGCATACAAAAACTCCAACTCTTTGCAATATTCTTCCTCCTCATATAAAGTAATATTATTTGCTATATTTACGAAATGCACTCATAAAAGCTTGTTGAGGGATTTTTTTATCCACCATTAACTTTGGTACATCTTCAGGTTTTAGTTTATTTTCATCTTTTTTTCTAATAATTGTTAATCTTACTGCTTCCATCAATTTACATAAATCAACATTTCTAGGACAACGAGATGCACAGTTAAAACAAGAAGCACAAGTCCAAATAGTTTTACTATTTTTAACAGATTCTAAATCTCCCATTTGAAGATATCTGATAATTTGATGTGGAAGAATATCCATTCCATCAGTAGCAGGACAGCTAGCACTACATTTTCCACATTGCATACAATTTGCAACTTTTTCTTTACTTATTTCTTCTACTAAAAGAATATCTTTTTTATTTTTATTAAAAGTTTTTTTCTCTCTTTCCAATTTTTCCTCCTTAAAATTACTTGTTAATTTTTTTTACTCCCAAAGCTTCAGCTAGTATCTCAGTAAAATATTTTACTGAAATCTCATTTTTAAGTTCAAGATTATATTTACATAGTGGGCAAGCTGTAACAATCTCTATTGCTTCATTTTCAAGTGCAGATTTTATAATTTTTTCACTCATTTTTTCAGTAAGCTCTTTATTATTAACAGCAAGATAAGCACCACAACATTCATTTCTATAAGGATAAATTACTGGGATTCCACCAAGAGCCTCTATAAACTCCTCTATAATAGATGGATTTTCAGGGTCATCTACTTGCATCTGTTTTTTAGGTTTTAATAACATACAGCCATAGTATGCACCAATTTTACGATTTAAGGGGTTTGTAACTTTTTCTTTAATTTTATCAAAACCAACATATTTTTTTAGCATTTCTAAATAATGTATAACTTCCCCTTCTCCATTATATGCTGTTTCTAGTTGAAGATAGTTATTGGCTTTGTTTCTAAAATTTTCATCAATTTTTAAGTCTTCATTTGTTCTTTTCAATACATGATGACAAGCTGTACAAATTGTAACTAATTTATTTCCTTCACTATGAGCACTTGCCAAACTTCTAACTGCTGAGAGTCTAGTTGCTATCTCATTACTTCCTAATGGATATACAGCACCACAACACTGCCACTCTTTTTGTTCTGCTAATTCTACTCCTAAAATTTTAGCTGACTCTAATCCATATTTTTCAAGTTCTTGAGCTTTAGTTTTTAAAGTACATCCAGGATAATAGCTAAATTTCATACTTTTTTCCCCTCCTAATTTAATAATTATTAAAACTTACATTAATATATTTTGATTGTTTTTAGTTTTTTAAGTATTAAAGTTGAACTTAATATATTAGTATATTAAAATGATAACTTAATATCTTTTTTATGTCAATATATTTTTAGGAAAAAAAGAAGATATTGTAAGTAAAATCACAATATCTTCTTAACTTAAAAATTATATAAAATAATTTGGATATTCTTCAATTAAAATATGAAGTCTATTTTTTAATCTACAAAAATGCTTTTCTAAAATCTCTTGAGCTAATTCAGGTTTTTTATATTTAATTATTTCATATATTTGTTCATGACCTTTTAAGGTATAATCATCCTTTATTTTTACAGGAGAATTTAAGTTTCTAACTCTTAAATAATCAAAAAGTTCTCTAGATGTTATTTTAAAAAGTTCTTGAAAACCTATACCTTTAAAAATAAGTTTATGAAAATCAATATCTAGTTTATGATACTCTTCAGCATTTTTAGTTGTGGAAAGAATTAATCTTTGTTTTTCTATATTTTCTTTTAATTTATCTAAATATTCTTGAGGAAAATACTCACAGGCTAGTTGTATCATCTTGACTTCTACACATACTCTAAGTATTTGTCCTGCTTCAAATTTACTTTTATCAATTTTTGTTACAAAGGTTCCACTTTGAGGAAGTGTTTTAATAAGTCCCTCATGTTTTAACAAAAGAAGAGCTTCACGTATAGGAGTACGACTCATATTAAAAATTAGAGAAAGCTCTTGTTCTTTAATTTCAGAACCAGGTAAAAGTTTTAATTCTAGGATATTTCTTTTTAAAACTTTATAAACAAAGTCAGCATTTGTTTTTCCTATTATATTATCATATATTTTCATAGTTATTTGTTCCCTCTCTATGTTATTTTCTTATATTTTACATAATTATCTATTTTTTATATCACTTTTAATTAAACGTACAAGCATTATGATTAGAGGAATTAAAGTAAATAGAATTGCTTTACCTAGAAATATATGACAGAGAATAGTAGATATAAATCCTCCTAATGTAAATATTCCTATCATTTCTAAATGGATTTTTAATCTATTTTTAGCCTCTTGATTATCAACATTTTTAATAAAGTTAACAAAACTTTTTCCAGCTTGTCTTATATGATTCGTACAAAATGTAGTTGCAACTGGAACCTTTCTAGTAGTTTGAAAGGTATTGTATTGCATAGAGCAAATAAAGCTAATAAGAATTTGAGATATCTGATAAGGGGCATCTTCAGGTAAGAAACCTAAGAATGTTACGGTTATTATCTTAATGAAAATTAAAATAGTATCCCAACGAATATTATGTAATCTTTTTATAGGACCACTAATAGCTTCAGATATGATAGTTCCTATAAAATATGCTGATATGGGAATTAAATAATAGAATGCTTGTGAAAATTTTCCTGAACCTAAATTAACAGCAAAAAGAACAAAGTTTGCAGTTTGAGCATTGGAGAAAACTCCACCTCTAATGGTATAGGTAAAAGCACCATAAAATCCACTTGTCATCATTAAAGTTAAAAATACCCATAATTTTTCACATTCTAATTCATTTTCATTGATTCTACTCTTTTTTTTTCTTTTCCATTTAAAGAATTTCATAATTTAAAATACCCCTTATTATTAATTATCTTTACAAACACATTTCATAAATATTTTTTATATCTTCTTTTTTAAGTTCTTTAAATCCTTTTAAAACTCCATTACCACAAGCTTTTTCAGCCATTATATCAAAATGAGTTCTATCAATGTTAAGTTCAGTTAGAGTTTTAGTAAGTTTTAAATCTTCAAAAAAGAATTTTTCTAAAGCTTCTATACCTTTTAAGCTGGCTGTCATATTATCCAAAGAGCTATCTATTCCAAAGACAGAAACAGCAAAGTTTTTAAATCTTTCGGAATTAGTTTCATCTAAAATATATCTCATCCAACGAGGAGTAAGGATAGCTAATCCAAGTCCATGAGTTATATCATAGTATGCTGAAAGTTGGTGTTCCATAGGATGACAGCTCCAATTACATTTTTGACAAGCTCTAGCAAAACCATTTATAGCCCAAGATGAAGTCCACATTAGGTTAGCTCTAGCTTCTTCATTTTCAGGCTCTTTCATAGCAGTAGGTGCATATTTGACAACAGTTTTCATCATTCCTTCCATAAAGCAATCCAGCATGTACATACTTCCAGTTGTATTAAAATATGTTTCCATAATATGTGAAAGTATATCAGCAGCTCCACAAGCAGTTTGATATGGAGAAACTGTAAAAGTATTTTTAGGATTAAGGAAAGAAACTTTAGGTTGCATAAGAGGAGAAGCAACTCCTATCTTATCATTAGTTTCTAAGTTACTAATTACTCCACCAGCATCCATTTCTGAACCAGTTGCTGAAAGGGTAAGAATAGTAACAAGAGGAAGACAATTAATTACAGGTACTTTTTTTGTAACTATATCCCAAGCATCTCCTTCATAAAAAGTAGCTGCAGCAATCGCTTTAGTACAATCTATAACTGAACCTCCACCATAACAAAGCAATACTTTTTTTCCAAATTTTTTAATTTCTTTTCCAAGATTAGAAAGTTGATTATCTCCAAAATATACCTTTGTAGGAATATTATAAGTAAAGTTAAACATAGTTTTTCCCCCCTAGTTTCAAAGTAATCTATTCTAATTATAACATAAAAATATTTTTTTTTCATTTTATATTTTATAATTTTAATTTTAACAAGTGTTTAAAAAACATTTTTTTTGATTTGTTTGTTGACAAAAAAATATAAAGAAACTATAATTTTAAATATGTAATAGTAAAAGTATAGGAGGGGAATAGTTATGGAGAATTTTTTTTATGAAACAAGAAGTAAATTACATAAAAATCCAGAATTAGCATTAGAGGAGTATGAAACAGCTAGATATATAAGAAATTTTTTAGATAATTTAGAAATAGAGTATGAAGAAATTGGAACAAGTACACTTGCACTATTTAAAGGGAAAGAAGATTTATGGTTAGGATTTAGAGCTGACATTGATGCTCTTCCACTTCAAGAGGAAAATGAGGTGGAATATAAATCTAAAGTAAATGGAAAGATGCATGCTTGTGGACATGATGGACATACTACAAATCTATTATATTTTGCTAAATGGTTGAAAGAGCAAATGGATAGTGGAGTTGAATTAAAAAAATCAATAATGCTAATATTTCAAGCTGGGGAAGAGGGAAAAGGAGGAGCAAGATTTATAGCTCAATCAGATATTTTTAAAAATAAAAAATTTGAAGGAATCTTTGCTATGCATGTAAATCCAACATTAGAAGAGGGAAAAATAGCCATTGCCCATGGGGCATTAAGCTTTCAAAATATAAATTTAGATATAGAGATAGTAGGAAAGGGTTGTCATGGAGCTCAACCTCATCAAGGAATAGACTCTATATTAGTTGGAGCAAAATTAGTAGAAGCTTATCAATCAATAGTTTCTAGAAATATTGATCCATTAAAAACTGTAATAGTAACAATAGGAAGCTTTAAGGCTGGAGAAGTAAGAAATGTTATTCCTGAAAAAGTTAATATTTTAGGAACAATAAGATTAATTGATACATCTCTAATTGAATTTATAAGGGAGAGAGTTACTAGTATAAATGAGGGATTAGAAAGAGCTTTCGGAGTAAAAATTAATATGAATTTTATGCCTTTTTATCCTCCAGTAATAAATTCAGAAGATTTATATAAAATCGTTGAAAGCTCTATTCCAGAAGATCAAATTGTTAGAGATATAAGATTAACTGGTTCGGAGGACTTTTCTTTCTATTTGCAAAATGGCAATAAAGGATTTATGTTTTTATTGGGAGTAAGAAATGAAGAGAAAGGATTTATAAATCCATTGCATAGCCCAAAATTTGATTTTGATCCAAATACATTGAGATATGGTTTTGAAGTATTTAAAAATATTTTAGAGAAGATGAATGTAATATAGAAGTTTATTAAAGCTCAAGGATAGTTAAGGTTTAGTTATTCTGGAGCTTTTTTATTATTAAGATAGCTTAGAAAACTTGGAAAATCAATAAAAATATGGTATAATATAAAATCAATTGTATTATAATATTTGATTAAGGAGAAAGAAAGATGGAAGAGATAAAAATATCAACTGAATTTATAAAATTAGACCAATTTTTAAAATGGGTTGGAATTTGTGATACAGGTGTAGATGCAAAATTCTTTATTATAGATGGAAATGTAAAAGTAAATGGAGAACTTGAAATTAGAAGAGGTAAAAAATTGTATCCAGGAGATAAGGTTGAAGCTGCTGGAAAAACTTTCATAGTAAAGTAACTTAGTATTTTAAGTAGGGTGGATTAAGATTTGGAAATTTTAGAGATAAATTATATAAATTTTAGAAATTTAATTGATGGAAGTGTAAAATTTTTTCCAAAACTCAATCTATTCTTTGGGAAAAATGGACAGGGGAAGACTAGCTTACTTGAAGCGGTCTATTTTAATGCTACTGGGAAAAGCTTTAGAACTTCTAAAGCAAATGAAATGATGAAATATGGAGTTAAAAGAACAGGAGTCTATATAGTTTATAGAGATAATATAGGAAAGAAGACTCTAACTGTAAAGTTTAATGATAATAAAAAAGAGTATTACTATAATAATAAAAAAGTGCCCTATGATGAATTTTATGGAAAGTTAAATGTTGTTACATATATACCAGAAGATATAGTATTAATAACAGGTTCTCCATCTATAAGGAGAACTTTTTTTGACGGTGAAATAGCACAGACTAATAGTGAATATTTTCAAGATTTAAAAAATTATAACAAGCTATTAAAGATAAGAAATAAATATTTAAAAGAAGAAAGAACAAAGGATACAGAGTATTTGGTATATGAAGATGAATTTATAAAATATGGTGCTAAGGTTATAGAAAAGAGATTGGAGTATGTCCAGAAAATATCTATAATTTTGAATCTAAATTATAGAAAACTTTTTGATAATAAAAAAGAGTTGAGTTTAAGTTATGAGTGCCATTTAGGAAATATAAAAAAATTAAGTCTAAAAGAGATTGAGAAACTTTTAAGAGAGAAAATAAAGAAAAATTTTTCACAAGAGAAAAGATATGGTTTTTCACTATGTGGTCCTCAAAAAGATGATTTTTTATTTATTTTAAATGGACATGAGGCAAAATCTACTGCATCACAAGGAGAGAAGAAATCAATAATCTTCTCTTTAAAATTGTCAGAGATAGATATGGTAATACGTGAGAAAAAAGAAAATCCAGTATTAATAATTGATGATATCTCTTCATATTTCGATTCAAATAGAAAAGAGAGTATACTAAATTATTTAGAAAAGAGAAATATACAAGTTTTAGTAAGTTCAACTGGAGATTTAGGAATAGATTCAAATGATTTTTATGTGGAGGGTGGTGAAATAGTATATGACACAAAAGCTGAATAATATAAGTGAAATGATAGATACAGCTGTAGGAAAAAGTAGAAGATTGAAAGAAGGAATATTAAAGGCTGAGTGGGAGAAAATTGTTGGAAAAATTTGTGAAAAATGTCAACCAGACTATATAAAAGATAAAATTTTATATATTAGGGCTGAAAGTACATTTTTTATTCATCATCTGACACTTGAAAAAGCTAAATATATCAAAACGATAAATAATTATTTTGATGAAGAAGTAGTTAAGGATATAGTTATACGAACTGGAAAACTTGATGAAAATAGAGAAGAGTATTTGGATAAAGAGGAAAAAGAAGAAGAAAAATTAGAGGAACAACATATAAAAAAAGAAGAGGTATTAGAAAATTTAAATAGTTCTGATACATTAAAAAGAAATTTGGGAATAATGGAAAAGATAGAATATCTAAGAAAAATAGCTATGGAGAGAGAGGAGTATTTACTTTCTCATGGATATAGAAAGTGTAAAGTTTGTGGAATGCTCTATGAGGGAGAAGAAGAGTTTTGTAAAGTATGTATAGATAATGGAAAAGCTAAAGAGTATTTAAAAAAAATAGGAAAGAATATACATTCAAAAGAGTTTGAGGAAAGTGAAGAGTAGTGTATATCTTTTTAGAAAATAAAGTTTTGATCCCAAGCAAAAAAATTATACTTATTATTGATTATATACATATTACAAACGAAGAGAATAAAGGCTTTTATGAAAAACAACTGGCAGAAAAAAGATTAGTAGATTTAGCTGAAAAGAAAAAAAAAACAGTTATAGTAACTGATGATAGTATATATATAACATCTTATGGAACACAGACATTAATGAGTAGAGGTAATGAATTTTTTAATATAATTGGAGGTAGAAAGTGAGCAATAATTATCAAGCAGAAGATATAACAGTCCTAGAGGGACTTGAAGCAGTTAGAAAAAGACCAGGAATGTATATAGGTACAACTTCTGAAAGAGGGTTACATCATCTGGTTTGGGAGATAGTAGATAACTCAGTTGACGAAGCACTGGCTGGGTATTGTACTCATATAGAGGTAAGTATACTTCCAGATAATGTTATAGAGGTAGTAGATAATGGAAGAGGAATTCCAGTAGATATCCATCCTAAATATGGAAAATCAGCATTAGAAATAGTTTTGACAGTATTGCATGCTGGAGGAAAGTTTGAAAATGATAACTATAAAGTATCTGGAGGACTTCATGGAGTTGGAGTTTCAGTAGTTAATGCTCTTTCATTATGGACAGAGGTAGAAGTAAGAAAAAATGGGAAAGTTTGGTATCAAAAATACAATAGAGGAATACCAGAAGAAGCAGTAAAAGAGATAGGAATAACAGAAGAACATGGAACAACAGTAAGATTTAAAGCTGACCATGAGATTTTTGAAACTTTAGTTTATGATTATAATACCTTAAAAAATAGATTAAAAGAGTTAGCCTACTTAAATAAAGGGCTAGTAATAACTCTTACAGATTCAAGAAAAGAACCATTTAAAAAAGAGATTTTTGAATTTGAAGGAGGAATAGCTGACTTTTTAAGAGAAATAACTGAAGATACAGAAAAGCTTATAAAAGAACCTATTTATATGACTGGAGAAGTTGATAATATAGGAGTGGAGATAGCTTTTCTATACACAGTAAATCAGTCTGAGATAATATATTCTTTTGTAAATAATATTAATACACATGAGGGTGGAACACATGTTCAAGGTTTTAGAACTGCTTTGACAAGAATTATCAATGATGTAGGAAAAGCACAGGGACTATTAAAAGATAAAGATGGAAAACTTCAAGGAACAGATATCAGAGAGGGAGTAACAGCTATAGTTTCTGTAAAAGTTCCACAACCACAATTTGAAGGGCAAACTAAAACAAAATTGGGAAACTCAGAGGTTACAGGAATAGTATCTACAGTTGTGGGAGGACAATTAAAAATGATATTAGAGGATAACCCTAATGATACAAAGGTTATTATAGAGAAAATATTAAATTCTAAAAAAGCAAGAGAAGCTGCACAAAGAGCAAGAGAACTTGTTCTTAGAAAATCAGCACTTGAAGTAGGTTCTTTACCAGGAAAATTAGCAGATTGTTCATCTAAAAATCCAGAAGAATGTGAAATATATATAGTTGAGGGGGACTCAGCAGGAGGTTCAGCAAAACAGGGTAGAGATAGATATCATCAAGCTATATTACCTCTTAGAGGAAAGATTTTAAATGTTGAAAAAGCAGGACTTCATAAAGCACTTGAAAATAATGAAGTAAGAGCTATGATTACAGCTTTTGGAACAGGTATTGGAGATAATTTTAATATTGAAAAATTGAGATATGGGAAAATAATACTTATGACAGATGCTGACGTAGATGGAGCTCACATAAGAACTCTTTTATTAACGTTCATATACAGATATATGATAGAGTTAATCTACAATGGAAATGTGTTTATTGCACAACCACCATTATATAAAATCTCTTATGGAAAACAGATAAAATATGCTTATTCAGATAGAGAACTAAAAGAGATAACAGAAGCGTTTGAAGGAGAGGATAAAAAATATACTCTTCAAAGATATAAAGGACTAGGAGAAATGAATCCAGAACAGCTTTGGGAAACAACTATGGACCCTCAAAATAGAACACTATTAAAAGTTACAATAGATGATGCAAGAGCAGCAGATATGCTATTTGATAAACTAATGGGAGATAAAGTAGACCCAAGAAGAGAGTTTATAGAAGAAAATGCAGAATATGTAAAGAACTTAGATATTTAATTCTGTGTATTATGAAAATCTTGGATTATATGGTATAATCTATTGAAGGGAAAATTATAGAGTAAGAGGAGTAATAATCAAATGTCGAATATAAATAATAGATATATAGAAGATGAAATGAAAGAATCATACCTTGATTATTCAATGAGTGTTATAGTAAGTAGAGCTCTTCCAGATGTAAGAGATGGAATGAAACCTGTACATAGAAGAATACTATTTGCTATGAATGAACTTGGTATGAGTTTTGATAAGCCCTATAAAAAATCAGCAAGAATCGTAGGAGAAGTTCTAGGTAAATACCATCCACATGGAGATTTAGCTGTGTATAGTACAATGGTAAGAATGGCTCAAGACTTTAACTATAGATATCCTTTGATTTCTGGACATGGAAACTTTGGTTCTATAGATGGAGATTCAGCAGCGGCAATGAGATATACTGAAGCTAGAATGGCAAAGATAAGTAATGAGCTTCTAGAAGATATAGATAAAAATACAATAGATTTTAGAAAAAACTTTGATGACTCATTAGATGAACCAACAGTGTTACCAGCAAAATTACCAAATCTATTACTTAATGGAGCAACAGGAATAGCAGTAGGAATGGCTACAAATATACCACCTCACAATTTAGGAGAGGTAGTAGATGGAACACTTGCTCTTATAGATAATCCAGAGCTTACTCCTCTAGACTTAATGGAGTATATAAAAGGACCAGATTTTCCTACTGGTGGAATAATAGATGGAGATAAAGGTATAAAAGATGCCTATATGACAGGTAGAGGTAAAGTAAGAGTAAGAGGAAAAATTGAGATAGAAGAGTTGAAAAATGGTAAAATAAATATTATAATAAGAGAAATACCATATCAATTAAATAAAGCAACTTTGATAGAGAAAATAGCGGAATTAGTAAAGGATAAAAAGATAGTTGGAATTTCTGATTTAAGAGATGAGTCAGATAGAGATGGAATAAGAGTTGTAATAGAACTTAAAAAAGGTGAAGAACCAGAGCTTATTTTAAATAAACTTTATAAATATACAGATTTACAAAGTACATTTGGAATAATAATGCTTGCCCTTGTAAATAATACTCCAAGAGTATTAAACTTAAAGCAGATAATAGAGGAGTATATTAAACATAGATTTGAAGTAATTACAAGAAGAACTCAATTTAACTTAGATAAAGCTGAAAAAAGAGCTCACATTTTACAAGGATATAGAATAGCTTTAAATAATATAGATAGAATAATAGAATTAGTTAGAGCTGCTACAGATGGAAATCAAGCTAGAGAGCAATTAGTAGAAAAATATGGATTTACTGATATACAAGCTAGAGCTATACTAGATATGAAGCTACAAAGATTGACTGGACTTGAAAGAGATAAAGTAGAAGCAGAGTATCAAGAGATAGAAAAATATATATCAGAATTGAGGGAGATTCTAGCTAATGATTCAAAAATATATGAGATAATGAAAACTGAGCTTCAAGAGTTAAAAGATAAGTATGATGATGATAGAAGAACAGTTATTGAAAAAGAGAGAAAAGAGATAAATCCAGAGGATTTAATAAAAGATGAAGAGGTAATACTTACATTTACAAATAAAGGTTATGTAAAGAGAATGGAGCTAAGTAAATATAAGGCTCAAAAAAGAGGTGGAAGAGGAGTAGCTAGCCAAAATACAGTAGAAGATGACTTTGTAGAGAATATAGAGTCAGCTATGAACCTAGATACACTTATGATATTTACAAACCAAGGAAGAGTATATAATATAAAAGTATATGAGATTCCTGAGACTTCTAAACAGTCTAGAGGTAGATTGATAGGAAATATAATAAATCTTAAGACAGATGAAAAGATTAGAGCTATTATAAAAACTAGAGATTTCTCAAATGAGAATGAGGTTATATTTGTAACTAAAGATGGAACAGTTAAAAAGACTAACCTAAGTGAATTTAAAAATATTAATAGTTCAGGATTGAAAGCTATTAAGTTGAAAGAGAATGATGATATAATATATGTAGGACTTATAGAGGATATAGTAAATGAACAGTTATTGATAGCTACACAGGCAGGATATTCTATAAGATTTAGTTGTGAAGAGTTGAGAGCTACAGGTAGAGACACTATGGGAGTAAAAGGTCTTACATTGAGAGAAGGAGATACAGTTGTATCAGCTCTTCTTATAAAAGATATAGAAAATAGTAGTATTTTAACTATTACAGAAAATGGTTATGGTAAGAGAACAAAAATAGATGAATATCCACTACAATCTAGAATTGGTAAAGGAGTTATCAATTTAAGATGTAGTGCTAAAACAGGTTCAGTTGTATCAGTTTTATCTGTATCTACTGATGAAGAGTTAATGGCTATTACTTCTTCAGGAGTAGTTATTAGAATAGCTGTAGATGATATAGTGCTATACGGTAGAGCAACTCAAGGAGTTATTATTATGAAGGTTCATGGTAAAGATGAGAAAGTTGTTTCTATAACAAGAGTAAAATCAGAAGAAAATGAAGATGAACAGGCAGAGAATATAGCATCTTTTAGCGAGGAAGTAACTTCAGATGAGATAGAAATTTCAGACGAAGAAATAATAGAAGAAACAGTAGAATAGTTATTGTTTCATATACTAAAATGAGGTGATATATATGAGAAGAGCATTAGTTTTATTTGGAAATGAAATAGAAAGAGGAAGCTTAGCTGAAAGTGCAGCTTTCTTAGAGAAGGAACTAGGATTTAAAATATACCCTCTTTATGTAAAGGATATAGCTAGAGAGAAACTTATGTCAGCAACAGATGGACTTATGTTAGCTGGAAGAGCACCATTTATATCTCATGGTTGGGAAGAGATAGAGCAAGCAGAAATACAAGGAATAAAAGAAGTATTGAAAGAAAAAAATATAGATGCTGAATTGTGTGTTGATATAGGAGATGTAGCAGAAGTAGTAACTGAGCATATGAAAAGATGCGATTTATTAGTTATGGGAAAAAATGATATATTGACTGAAAAAGAGATAAATATATTAAAAGGAAATTATAAATCAATGTTGTTAATTGGCGAAAGACCATTGAGTTCAATGGAAAATATAGTTATTGGTAATGATAATGGAGTTAAAGTCAATAGAAGTTGCAATCATTTTATAAGTCTTTTCCCAGAAATTAAGAGATTTTCATCTTTTGTAATTAATAAAGAGATAGAAGATAATATGTTAGTAGATTATTTAGTAGGGCATGAAAAAGAGGTTATTCATGAAGAACTAACAACAAATAACTATGAAGATGTATTAAAGAGAGTAGATGAAGCGGATCTATTTATTATGGGAAATTTAAGTAAAAGCTATTTCTTTGAAAAAATTATAGGAAAAAATGGTATAAAATTATTAGAAAAAGGAAAGGCACCTATATTTATAGGATAAAATTAGGTAGTAAAGATGAAAGTTTTGGTAATTTCAGATTCACATCAAAGATTAGACACACTTATAAGAATATATGAAAAAGAGAAACCAGATGTTGTTATCTGTGCTGGAGACCATAGCAAAGATGGAGAGGAGCTTTCCTTTGTATGTCCAAATTCTAAGTATTATATAGTACGTGGAAATTGTGATATATTTGATAGAAAATATGATGATGAGATGGTATTTGAGCTGGAGGGATTAAAAATCCTTCTGGCTCATGGTCATGAATACAGAGTAAAATATAATTATATCTCAATAGAGGAGAGAGGAAAATTATTAGGATGTGATATTGTTATATTTGGTCATACTCATATTCAATATCTGTTTTCAAAAAATGGAATTACACTATTTAATCCAGGAGCTGTATATGGGAGAGAATATGGTATATTGGAAATAGATGGAGGCAAATTCCAGTTTTATCATAAAAGTATATAAAAATTTTAAAATATAAAAGCCTTTTAAACTAGGGAGGAAAAATGAAAGAAAAGGTAGCACAGCTAAAAGAAACTGCTGGATTAAATATTGAAAAAGCAGAATCTTTACAAGAATTAGAAGAGATTAGAGTAAAATTACTTGGAAAAAAAGGGGAATTGACAGAGATTTCAAAAGGAATGAAAAATCTTACTCCTGAAGAAAGACCAGTTGTAGGTCAATTAGTTAATGAACTTAGAGAGTTTATCAATTCAGCACTAGAAAATAAAAATAGTGAATTAAAAGAAAAAGAAAAAAATAAAAGATTAGCTGAAGAGGTAATAGACATAACTCTTCCAGGAAAGAGAAATGTATTAGGAACTACTCATCCTATTACAGAGACAATGAATTTTATGAAAGAGATTTTTATAGAAATGGGATTTGATGTAGCTGATGGACCAGAGGTAGAGTTAGTAAAGTATAACTTTGATGCTTTAAATATACCAGATACTCATCCATCAAGAGATATTACAGATACATTCTATATAAATGATGATGTTGTTTTAAGAACTCAAACATCACCAGTACAAGTAAGATATATGTTAGAGCATAAACCACCATTTAGAATGATATGCCCAGGTAAAGTATATAGACCAGACTATGATATATCTCATACACCTATGTTCCATCAAATGGAAGGACTTATGATAGGAGAGAATATATCATTTGCAAACTTTAAAGCAATATTAACAGAGTCATTAAAGAAAATGTTTGGAGATACAGAAGTTAGATTTAGACCACACTTCTTCCCATTTACAGAGCCATCTGCAGAGGTAGATATTCAATGTGCTGTATGTAAAGGAAAAGGTTGTAGAATGTGTAAAGATAGTGGTTGGGTAGAAATAATGGGTTGTGGAATGGTAGACCCAGAGGTTCTAAAGGCTGTTGGATATGACCCAGATGAAGTAAGTGGATTTGCTTTTGGAATGGGAATAGAAAGAGTAGCTATGTTAAGACGTGGAATAAATGACTTAAGAGCTTTCTTTGAAAATGATGTAAGATTTTTAAAACAATTTAAGTAATTCTGGAGGAGAATAATGTTAATTTCTTTAGACTGGCTAAAACAGTATGTAGATATAAAAGAGGATATAAAAGAGTTAGATAATGCCTTAACTATGATAGGTCAAGAAGTTGAAGCCATAGATATTCAAGGAAAAGGACTTGATAATGTAGTAATAGGGCATATAGTTGAGTATGGAAAACACCCTAACTCTGATAAGTTAACACTTGTAAAAGTAAATATAGGAGAGGAAGAGCCATTACAAATAGTATGTGGAGCTCCAAATCATAAATTAGGGGATAAAGTAGTAGTAGCTAAAATAGGAGCTGTACTTCCTGGAGATTTTAAAATTAAAAAGAGTAAAATAAGAGATGTAGAATCATTTGGAATGCTTTGTTCTCAAGTTGAGCTTGGAATAGGAGAGGATGGAGATGGAATAATAATCCTTCCAGAAGATGCTCCAATAGGTGTGGAATATAGAAAATATGCAGGTTTAGATGATGTAATATTTGAACTTGAAATCACTCCAAATAGACCTGATTGTCTTTCACATATAGGAATAGCAAGGGAGATAGCAGCTTATTATGGAAGAAAAGTAAAATACCCATCAGTTACTTATACTGAGGCTATTGATCCTACTACAAAAGTGGCAAAAGTAAATATAGATGATAAAGATAGATGTAAAAGATATATGGGAAGAGTAATAAGAAATGTTACTGTAGGAGAGTCTCCAGAGTGGTTAAAGAAGAGAATAAGAGCTATGGGATTAAAACCTATAAATAATGTAGTAGATATAACAAACTTTGTTATGTTTGAATATAATCAACCTATGCATGCTTTTGACTTAGATAAAGTAGCTAATGGAAGTATAGTTGTAAGAGAAGCTAAAATGGGAGAAAAAATTACTACTCTTGATGGAGTTGAAAGAGAGTTAACTAATGGAGAGTTAGTAATAGCAGATGATGAAAAAGCTATTGCAATAGCAGGAATAATTGGAGGAATAGGAACAGAAATAACTTCTGAAACAAAAAATATATTCTTGGAAGTAGCATATTTTACACCAGAAAATATTAGAAAAACAGGAAGAAGATTAGGAATTTCAACAGATTCTTCATATAGAAATGAAAGAGGAATAGACATAGAGGGAATTCCAGATGCAAGTGAAAGAGCTATGGCATTGATAGCTGAAATTGCTAATGGAGAGATATTAGATGGTGCAATAGATAAATATATTGAAAAACCACAAAAATATGAGATTCCATTGAGCTTAGAAAAATTAAATAAATTTATAGGAAAAGAACTTTCTCCAGATGTAGTAGGAAAGATTTTAAGTAATTTAGGATTAGGAATAAGAACACTATCGCAAGATACATTAGTTGTAATTCCACCTACATATAGAGGGGATTTAACAAGAACTGCTGATATCTATGAAGAGATAATAAGAATGTATGGTTTTGAAAATATAGAGCCAGTAATGCCAATAGAAAATATTCAAGCTGGTAAAAAAGCTGAGAATATAGATTTAATAGATAATACAAAAGAAATTTTAAGAGAGATTGGACTTCAAGAAGTTATCAACTACTCATTTATTCCTAAAAATGTAGTGGATATTTTAAATATAAAAGAGAGAGTAATAGAGATAAAAAATCCTTTAAGTGAAGATATGGCAATATTAAGACCAACACTTATGTGGAGTGTACTTTCAAACATAAGAGATAACATAAATAGAAACCAATTTGATTTAAGATTCTGTGAAGTATCGAGAGTATTTTCGCCAGCAGAAGAGTTAGCAAATGAAGATTTAAGAGTTTGTATAGGACTTGCTGGAAGACCAGAGAGAACACTATGGAATCCAAAACCAGAGGCTTATGATTTCTATACAATTAAAGGATATGTAGAAAAGCTTATGGAGTATATGGGAATAGCTAGATATAAATTAGAAAGAAGTACTAACTCTAATTTCCATCCTGGAAGAAGTGCAGAATTAAGAATAGGTAATGATGTAATTGGAGTATTTGGAGAGATTCATCCAGATGTTCAAGAGAAGATGGAAATAAAGAGAGAGAGAGTATATATTGCAGAGATAGATTTAACTAAATGTGTAAAATATATGAAAAATTCTAATAAATATGAGAAAATAGTAAAATATCCAGAGGTTACTAGAGATTTAGCTATTGTTCTTTCTAAAGATGTACTTGTAGGTAATATGATAGAAAGCTTGAAAAAAGTGTCTCCTATAATAGAAAAGATAGATATATTTGATGTATATGAAGGAGATAAAATAGAAGCTAATAAGAAGTCTGTTGCTATAAGTATAGTTTTAAGAAATAAAGAAAAAACTTTAGATGAAAAAGAGATAAATAGTGCAATTGAGAAGATACTTGCAACTATCTCTAAAGATTATAATGGAGAGATAAGACAGTAGTGAAATTAGAGAGTAGTAAAAACTTAGGAGAGTTTTAGCTACTCTCTTTTAAGATAAAATGGAGGGGGAATATAAATGGATACATTAAAAGAATTATTTAAAATTGGAAATGGACCATCAAGCTCGCATACTATGGGACCAGAGAGGGCAGCAAAAAAATTTAAAGCTAAAAATCCAAATGCGGCAAGATTTGAAGTAGAACTATATGGTTCATTAGCTTTAACAGGAAAAGGACATTTGACAGATTGGATAATAATTGAAACTATGAAACCTATTCCAACAGATATATTATGGAAACCTGAGGTAGTTCATAGATATCATACTAATGGAATGTTATTTAAAGCTTTTGATAAAGATAATAATCAAATAGATGAGTGGTTGGTATTCTCTGTTGGTGGAGGAACAATAATGGAGCACTATCAAGAAAGAAAAGGGGCTCAAGCTATATATCAACTAAACTCTATGGATGAGATAAAAAAATGGTGTGAAGATAATCAAAAAGAGTTATGGGAATATGTTGTAGAGTGTGAAGGAAAAGAGATATTTGAATTTTTAAAAGAGATTTGGGAAGCTATGAAAGAGGCAGTAGAAAGAGGAATTAATACTACTGGAGTACTACCTGGAACACTTAAATATCCAAGAAAAGCTTCAAATTTCTATAGAAAGGCTAGAAATAATCATAGTAGAGGTGGATTTTTAGGAAGAATATTTGCTTATACTTTAGCTGTATCAGAGGAAAATGGAGGTGGAGGAAAGGTTGTAACTGCTCCAACATGTGGAGCTTGTGGAGTTGTACCTGGACTTTTATATGCTCTTAGAGAAGAGTATGACTTACAAGAGGATGAAATTTTAAAAAGCTTAGCAATAGCAGGACTTATAGGAAATCTTATAAAAGAGAATGCTACTATTTCTGGAGCAGAGGGTGGATGTCAAGCAGAGGTAGGTTCAGCTTGCTCAATGGCAGCAGCTATGGCATGTTTCTTACTTGGAGGTTCATTAGCTCAGATAGAGTATGCAGCAGAGATGGCATTAGAGCACCACTTAGGACTTACTTGTGACCCAGTAGGAGGTTATGTACAAGTACCTTGTATAGAAAGAAATGCAGCAGCTGCAGCAAGAGCTTTAGATGCAGCAGCATATAGTTTATATACAGATGGAAAACATAAAGTAACTTTTGACCAAGTTGTAAAAACTATGGGAGAAACAGGAAAGGATTTAAAAGAGGAATATAAAGAAACCTCATTAGGAGGACTTGCAAAATTTACATTTAATGCAGAGTGTTAAAAGGAGAAGTAAAGAATGAAGTTGATAGTAGGGCTGGGAAATCCAGGAAATAAATATGAAAAAACAAGACATAATATAGGATTTGAAGTGATAAACCATCTTCAGAAAGAGCTTAGTATAACAAACGAAAAGGAAAAATTTCAAGGGCTTATTAGTGAGAAAAATATTGATGGAGAAAAAGTTCTTTTTCTAAAACCACAAACTTTTATGAATCTTAGTGGAAATTCAATAATAGAAGTAATAAATTTCTATAAATTAAATCCTAAAACTGATTTAGTTGTAATTTATGATGATATGGATCTTCCAGTTGGAAAATTAAGAGTAAAAGAGAAGGGAAGTTCTGGTGGACATAATGGAATAAAATCTATTATTTCTCACTTAGGAGATGAATTTTTACGTATAAAATGTGGAATAGGGAAACCAAAAGATAATACTATTGACTTTGTATTGGGACAGTTTAGTAAAAGTGAACAAGAAGAGGTTACAATGATGATAGAAAATGCAAGTAAATGCGCAATTGATATTATTCAAGATATTGAAATAGGAAAAATAATGCAGAAATATAACAAAAAGTAATTAAAAAAATTTCTAAAAAATATTGAGAATTAGTGATAAATGTGGTAAACTTAGTTTAGTAACAGTTAACTTTAAAAAGAAAGGAGATTTATTATGAAATTTTTTGGTTTCAGAGGAGGAGTTCATCCGCCTGAAAATAAAGTTCAAACAGAAAATATGGCTGTTGAAGAATTAAAAGCACCAAAAATGTTGTATGTAGCACTATTACAACATATAGGAGCACCATTAGATCCACTTGTAGCAATTGGTGATAAGGTTTTAAAAGGACAAAAAATAGCTGATTCTCAAGCTTTTATGTCATCACCTATTCATTCCCCAGTAAGTGGAACAATCAAAAAGATAGAAGAGCATGTTTTTCCTTTAATGGGAAGAATAAAAACTATCCTGATTGAAAATGATGAGCAAGATACTTGGGCAGAATTACCAAAAATAGAAAACTGGGAAACTGCTGATAAAAAAGATTTACTTGCTATGATAAGAGAGAAGGGTATAGTAGGAATAGGAGGAGCAAGTTTTCCTACTCATATCAAATTAAATCCTCCAGCAGATGCAAAAATTGATACATTATTATTAAATGGAGCAGAGTGTGAGCCTTATCTTAATTCAGATAACAGACTTATGCTAGAACATCCAGAAAAAATAATAAATGGTATAAAAATTATTAAGAAAATATTAGGAGTAAATACTGCTATAGTAGGAATAGAAGAAAATAAACCTGAAGCTATTGCTTCTATGAAAAAGGCAGCAGAAGGTACTGGTATTGAGATAGCACCGTTAAAAACAAAATATCCTCAAGGAGGAGAGAAACAACTTATAAAAGCTGTTTTAGACAGACAAGTTCCATCTGGAAAACTTCCATCAGCTGTAGGAGTTGTAGTACAAAATACAGGAACAGCAGCAGCTATCTATGATGGTATTGTAAATGGAATTCCACTAATTGAGAAAGTAGTTACAGTTTCTGGAAAAGCAATAGCTAATCCTAAAAATGTAAAAGTAGCAATAGGAACACCATTTTCATATATTTTAGACTATTGTGGAGTAAATAGAGAAGTTGTAGATAAACTAGTAATGGGAGGACCAATGATGGGAATGGCTCAATTCTCTGAAGAAGCTCCTGTTATTAAAGGAACATCTGGATTATTAGCTCTTACGAAAGAAGAAACTAACCCATATAAAACAAGACCTTGTATAGGTTGTGGAAAATGTGTAGAAGCATGTCCTATGGGATTAGAGCCACTTATGTTTGCAAGACTTGCATCATTTGAGCAATGGGAACAACTAGGACAATATAATTTAATGGATTGTATTGAGTGTGGTTCTTGTGCATATATTTGTCCTGCTAACAGACCATTAACAGAGGCTATAAAAATAGGAAAATCAAAATTAAGAGCAATGAAAAAGTAAATTAAAAGATAACAGAAATTGTTATTGAGTTATCAGGAGGGCAAAGTGACTAATATTTTGAAAATGGGGCCATCACCTCATATAAGAACATCAGAAACAGTTGAAAAAGTAATGTATGATGTAATTATATCACTAATACCAGCATTCTTATTTGCTGTTTATGTATTTGGTATAAGAGCATTTATAGTAACAGCAGTATCAATACTTACTTGTATGGTTACTGAGTATTTATGTCAAAAAGTAATGGGGCAAGAGCCATCTATATTTGATGGAAGTGCTATCATCACAGGGATATTATTTTCATTTGTAATTCCAGTTATTATGCCATTACAATATGTAGTTGTAGGTTGTGTAGTATCTATTGGACTTGGAAAAATGGTATTTGGAGGACTTGGACACAATGTATTTAACCCTGCATTAGTAGGAAGAGCATTTGTACAAGCTTCTTGGCCAGTAGCTATCACTACATTTGCTTATGATGGAAAAGCTGGAGCAACAGTACTTGATGCTATGAAGAGAGGAATCTCATTAGACTCAGCTTTATTAGAAGGTGGAAACCAATATGTTCAAGCTTTCATAGGAAGAATGGGAGGATGTCTAGGAGAAACTTCAGCACTTGCATTATTGATAGGTGGAATTTACCTAATCTATAAAAAACAAATAGATTGGAAAGTACCAGCAATAATAATTGGTACAGTATTTGTATTAACTTGGGCAATGGGTGGAGACCCATTAATGCATATCCTTTCAGGAGGACTTTTCTTAGGAGCTTTCTATATGGCTACTGATATGGTTACAAGTCCACATACTCCAAAAGGAAAGATTATATATGCATTACTTTTAGGACTTCTAATATCAATGATTAGAATGAAAGGTGGATATCCAGAAGGAGTTGCATACTCTATCTTAATTATGAACGGAGTTGTACCTCTAATCAATAGATATACTAAACCTAAAAAATTTGGTGAGGTGAAAGCTAATGAAAAATAGATTTGTACACTATGGACTAGTTCTATTAGTAATAGCTGCAGTCTCAGCTGGAGTATTAGGATTAGTAAATGATTTTACAAAAACAGTTATTGCGCAAAATAATGAAAAAGCTCAAAATGAAGCAAAAAGACAAGTTTTAACAGCAGCAAATGAATTTAAAGCAGATGAAGCTGTGACAGCTGAAGGATTAGAATTTGTACCTGGATATGATGCTAATGGAAATAAAGTAGGATATGTTACAACTGTTGCTCAGCCAGGATATGCTGGAGATATAACATTTATCTTAGGAGTAACTTTAGATGGTAAAATTGCAGGAGTAAGAGTTACAAACCAAGCTGAAACTCCGGGATTAGGAGCTAAAGTTGCTGGAATTGAGTGGCAAGACCACTGGATTGGAAAAGATTCATCTTACGAGTTTAATAAATCTGTGGACGCTTTTGCAGGAGCTACTATATCTCCAACTGCTGTTTACACAGGACTTATCAGAGCTTTAAAAGCTTATGAAACTGGGGTGAGTAAATAATGAAAACTAATTATGGGAAAATAATAATATCAGGAATTTTTAAAGAAAACCCTATATTTGTATTATTCTTAGGATTATGTCCTACACTTGGAGTTACAAGTTCAGCTATGAACGGATTATCAATGGGACTTGCTGTTATTGCAGTTCTTGCTTGTTCTAACTTATTGATATCTGCATTTAAAAGTGTAATACCATCACAAGTAAGAATACCAGCATATATTATGATAATTGCATCACTAGTTACTATAGTTCAAATGGTAATGGAGGCATATACTCCAGACTTATATAAAGTACTAGGACTATTTATTCCTCTTATCGTTGTTAACTGTATTGTACTTGGAAGAGCTGAAAGTTTTGCATCTAAAAATGGTGTATTTGCATCTTTCTTAGATGGTATTGGTTCAGGACTTGGATTTACTCTTTCATTAACAGTATTAGGAATGATTAGAGAAGTTTTAGGAAACGGAACTGTATTTGGTATAAGAGTAACACCTGAATCTTATTCACCAGCTCTTATATTTATCTTAGCTCCAGGGGCATTTATTACTATTGCCTTTATAAAAGCTTTCCTTAACTATCTTGAAATGAAAAAGAGTAAGGAGGGATAATCGTGAGTTTTGGTAGTTTATTCAGTATAATTATTGGTTCAATATTTATAAATAACGTTATTTTTGCTAAGTTCTTAGGATGTTGTCCATTTATGGGAGTATCTAAAAAAGTTGATGCTTCTTTAGGAATGGGAATGGCTGTAACATTCGTTATAACTATTGCTTCTGCAGTTACTTGGCTTGTTTATCATTTTTTATTAGCTCCATTTGGATTGGGATATCTTCAAACTATTGCTTTTATTCTGATAATTGCAGCATTAGTTCAATTTGTTGAAATGGCTATTGCTAAGACATCACCATCACTATATAAAGCACTAGGAGTTTTCCTACCTCTTATCACTACAAACTGTGCAGTGCTAGGAGTTGCCATCATCAATATTCAAGAGGGATATAACTTTATTGAAACTGTTGTAAATGGTTTTGCAGTTGCAGTGGGATTCTCACTAGCATTAGTTTTACTTGCTGGAATCAGAGAAAGAATAGAGTATTCAGCAATTCCAGCTCCATTCAAAGGAATTCCTATTGCCTTTATCTGTGCAGGATTACTTGCTATGGCATTTATGGGATTCAGTGGTATGCAAATATAAAAATTATTGGAGGTTAATATGGAGGCAGTATTAATACCAGCCATTGTGTTGGGGTTAACAGGACTTGCTATGGGACTATTCCTTGCATTTGCTTCTATTAAATTCGAAGTGCAAGTAGACCCAAAAATAGAAGCAATCAGTGGAATTCTTCCAGGGGCAAACTGTGGAGGATGTGGATTTCCAGGATGTTCTGGATATGCAGCTGCAATAGTAGAACAAGGAGCACCAATGTCATTATGTGCACCTGGTGGAGCAGCTGTAGCAGCTAAAATTGGAGAGATTATGGGAGCATCAGTAGATGTTTCTTCTGAAAAAGTTGTAGCTAGAGTACTATGTCAAGGTGATAATACTAGAACTACTAAGATATATAAATTTGATGGAGAGTTACAAACTTGTGCTGCTATGATGCTTTATGCTGGTGGAGATAAATCTTGTGTATATTCATGTTTAGGACATGGAGATTGTGAGAAAGTTTGTCCAGTAGGGGCTATCAAAGTAAATGAGAAAGGTATAGCTGAAGTTGATGAAGATAAATGTATCTCTTGTGGACTTTGTCAAAAAGCTTGTCCAAAGAAAGTAATAGCTATGTTACCACAAAGTAAAAAAGTAACTGTTACTTGCTCTTCTAAAGAAAAAGGAGCAGCAGCTAAAAAAGCTTGTACTACAGCTTGTATAGGATGTGGAATTTGTGCTAAGAACTGTCCAGTAGGAGCTATTACAGTTGAAAATAACTTAGCTAAGATAGATCCAGCTAAATGTATCTCTTGTGGAATCTGTGCTACTAAATGTCCTACAAAAGCTATTGTTAGTGATGTAGAACCTAAGAAAGCTGAGATTATAGAGGAGAATTGTAAGGGATGTACAGCTTGTGCTAGAAAGTGTCCTGTAGGAGCTATTGAAGGAGCTGTAAAAGAAAAACACCATGTAATCACTGAAAAATGTGTAGGATGTGGAATCTGTTTTGATACTTGTAAATTCAAAGCTATAAAAATGAATGTTATAAAGTAAATTAATATGTAAAAGAAAGGGCAGGAAAGTATCCTACCCTTTTTTATTTATCTGTATTATCTTTAAAAAATAGAAAGTAAATGTTATAATAAAATAAAAAGAATGGAGATAAAAATGGGATTACCAACTAATATAAATACATTACTTTCTGGAAATGTTGTAGAGTGGGCTAGAATAGAGTTTAAGGAAAGTTGGAAGCCAGAAGTTTCTTTAAAAACAATTTGTGCTTTTGCTAATGATATTGACAATTGGGGTGGAGGATATTTAATATTAGGAGTAGAAGAAGAAAATGGACGTCCAAAATTTCCAATAAAGGGCATACCAATTGATAAAGTAGATGATATATTAAAAGATCTATTGAATAAATGTAAAATGATACAACCAGAGTATTTGCCAGTTGTAGAAGTAGTAGATTTTCAAGAAAGAAAACTAATAGTAATTTGGGCTCCAGGAGGAGATTTAAGACCATATAAATCTCCTAAAAGCTTTACTTATAGTAATGGAAAAGCGACTGCAAGTACAAAGAAAATACCATATATAAGAAGAATGGCTAGTACAATTATGCCATCTTTAAGTGAAGAGAATCTACTATATTCTCTAGCAAATAAAATACCTTTTGATGATAGAGTAAATCAACAATCAGAATTAGAGGATTTAAATGTAACTTTAATAAAAAGCTATTTAACAAAGGTAAAAAGTTCTTTAATAAATAGCATAGAAAATGAAGAGTTCTATAGTATTTGTCAAAATATGGGAATAGTAAATACTCTCCCAGAATATAGAAAACCTAAAAATATAGGATTACTATTTTTTAATATGGAACCAGATAAATTTTTTCCATATACACAAATAGAAGTTGTAGAATTTCCAGATGGAGTTGGTGGAGATAAAATAATTGAGAAAATTTTTAAAGGACCTTTAGATCAACAGTTACAAGATGCCTTGAGATATATACAAAATAATATAATTAAGGAAGAAATCATTAAATTTCCAGATAGGGCTGAAAGTGATAGATATTACAATTATCCTTTTGCAGCAATAGAAGAAGCCTTAGCAAATGCTGTTTATCATAAAGGATATGATGTAAGAGAACCAATTGAAGTGAGAGTAGAACCAGATAAGATAGAGATATTAAGTTTTCCTGGACCAGATCGTTCTATAACAATAGAGGGATTAAGAAACTATCGGGTAGTAAATAGAAGATATAGAAACCGTAGAATAGGAGAGTTTTTAAAGGAATTACATTTAACTGAGGGAAGAAATACTGGATTTGGAAAAATATTAAGAGCATTGGAAAAAAATGGATCACCAAAACCAGAATTTGAAACTGATGAGAATAGAAATTATTTTATAACAAGACTATATATTAAAGATAACTTTTTAAATAAAAAAAATTCTCAAAATGTCGTTCAAAATATTAAAATAGATGTAAAAACCAAAAAAAGAAGAGAAAGGTTATTAAAAATTTTAGAAATTATATCTGAAAACTCTGAAATAACAATTGAAGAATTAGCTATAAAACTAAATATAACTAAAAGAACAATAGATAGAGATATACAATATTTAAAAGAATTAAAGCTTTTAGAAAGAAAAGAAGATTCTCTTCTTTTAATTAATAATTTAAAAGTAGATGGATAAGAAAGGGCAGGAAAGCATCCTACCCTTTTTTTACTATTTATTTAAGAAATCTATGGCAAATTGAGCATATAATCCCATACCATATACTAAGCCATCTTCATCCATATTAAATTTTTCATGGTGATGTGGATAGTTAGCTGCTTTTTCAGGATTGTTTATTCCTACAAAGGCTAATACTCCAGGAACTTCATCTAAGAAGTAACAGAAATCTTCTCCACCAGTAATCTTTTCAAATTTTGCTACTCCCTCTCTACCTAGTAATTTTTCTACAGCTCCTTCAGCTACTTTAGAACAAGTTGTATCGTTGATTACAGGGGTAGTTCCATAAGTATAGAATACCTCTCCTTCCGCTCTATAAGCTTCACAAGTAGATTTTACAATTCTTCTTATTGCGTTTTCTATATTTTTACAAGTTTCTTTACTAAATGTTCTAACAGTTCCTTCTAATGTAGCTTGATTGGAGATGACATTGAATCTAGTTCCAGATTGGAAAGAACCAATAGTAACAACTGCAGATTCTAGAGGACTAATCTCTCTACTAACTATAGATTGTAAATTCATAACAACTGCAGAACCAGCTACTACTGAGTCTATAGCTTGATGAGGTAGAGAGCCATGTCCTCCCTTTCCTTTTATCTCTATTTTTAAAAGGTCAGCTGATGCCATTCTAGGTCCCTCTTCTATAGAGATTTTACCTACTGGAATATCAGCCCAAAGGTGTATAGCAAAGCATCCATCTGCTACTCCTTTTAAAGGTTCCTCTTTTAACATAAGTTTAGCACCTTGTGCAACCTCTTCCCCAGGTTGGAAATAAAGTTTAACAGTTCCTTTGATATCTCCTTCAATTTCTTTTAAAATTTTAGCAGCACCTAATAGCATAGAAGCATGTCCATCATGTCCACAAGCATGCATCATACCAGGATGTTTAGAGGCATAGTCTACACCAGTACATTCAGTAACTTGTAATGCATCAATATCAGCTCTAAGAGCTACTACTTTTCCAGGTTGTTTTCCACCTATTTCAGCAACAACACCAGTTTTAGCTACTACTTTGTATTTTATCCCCATTTTATCTAATTCTTCTTGGATTCTTTTAGAAGTTTCATATTCCTCTAGGCTAGGTTCTGGAATTTGATGAAATTCCCTTCTTAGATTGATAACGTAATCTCTATTTTTTTCTGCTAATTCTTTAATATTCATATTTCTCCCCCTTAGTTCTATAACATTTTAGCAAATACTCCAGCAATAACAACTGAAATAATAGTAACAGAAGCAAATCCTCCAATTAACATCTTTGGCAACATTGACTCTATTAAAAACTCCACCTCTTCATCTGTTTTTCCAATGGCTTTAGCAGCGTCATTAGTTAGTGTATAGTTAACTGGGAAACCATATAGTGCATTTAAAGATATGGCTATTGACATAGGAATAGACTCTTTAAATATTTTTGCTGCTATGATAGAAAGAACTACTAAACCTATAACTCCAAAAGCTATAATTCCTATAAATGGAACAATTAACTCTTTTATCATCTCAGGAGTAGCTTGTGCAAGACCACCAAAAATAAAAGCCATTAGACCAGTCATAAAGAAACCAAAAGTTCCTGATAGATTAAGTGGTTTTCTCTCAATAAATCCAAGTTCAGCAGCTATAGCTCCAACAACTAAACAGATAACAAATTCAGATACTGCCTTGTTAGTAAGGTTAGCTATAAAAAGACTAATTTGAGATAAAATTCCTAGTTGTAGTAAAAATACATAAGTACTTTGAAATTTTTTAGGAATAGGTGGTATAAGTTTTTTCTCTACAGTTGTATTTTCATCTTTTTTTATAAGTTGAAGCTCCCCTTTTCTAAATTTTTCAACTAATCTTTTTCCTTCCATATTTAAAGTAATAGCAGTAAGTGGATATCCAGCAAATCCTTGCATAACATACATACCTACAGCTAGTACAGCTAATGTTTCTAATCCTTTTGCTTTTGCAGCTTCAGACATAATTATAGATGCAACAACTCCTCCAGTAAGTGGCGGAGTAGCAACTACTAGCATATCCCAAGAAAAGAAAAGTTGTCCTAGTAAAAGAGTACCAATACAGATGCCACAGATTCCAAATATAGATATAACTAGTGTTTTCCATTGTGCAATTAACTCTCTAACACTGAGCATAGTACCCATATGAGTTATCAAAAAATACATAGATAGATAAATTATATTTGTGGAAAATCCTGCCTTAGCAATGATATCTGCTGGAAATATTGTCCAATATCCCACTAAAAAAAGTACTGCAGTTATAAAAACTGATGGAATGATAGCTTTTGTTTTTGTAGAAATTATCTCTCCTATAACTAGAGCTGCAAGTACTAAAATAAAAGAAACCAATAAACTCATAATCTTTCCTCCCTTTTAAACTATATTTTTTATTTGTACTATTTTTTTAGTAATTCATTATTAAAAAAATAGCATATTTGATTGTATAATTATAGCATTTATAGTAAAAAAGTCAATAAGAAATTAGATAGTATCAGAATTCTTTTTCAAAAAATATTCAAATTTTTTTCAACTATTTTTTTATATTATTTGCAATAGTTAAAGCTTCTTCATCTTTTTTCTTCTAAGTCTTACATTTTTAGAAATTTCTAATTGAATATCTTTTGGTGTTTTAAAATTAAAAAAATCAAATTTCATATATAATATATTAGATAAAAATAAAGAAGTTTCTATTGAGTAATAATAAGTGAGATTAGTGCTATGCCTAATCTAGGTAATAGATATTATTCATATATTTGATACTAAATGTAAATAGTATGTTACTGAGAAATCCATAATGTAAAAAAGAGAGATATTAGTTATCTCTCTCTTTGGTTGAATTATATTTTAAAAATATTAGAATTTGTAAGTTAGTCTACCAGTAGTTATACCTTCTCCAGTAGAATCAACAGTATAAGCAAGAGTAGTTTCTACTTTATCAGCAAAATCTAAAGTTAGATGGAAACCAGCATTTGCTACTCCAGCACTATGTTTTTCAATAGGTCTAGCATACTCTTTTTCAACATCTAAAATAGTAAATTTATCTCTCCAATCATCAACATTCATAAGTTCTTTATTATATCCAACATTTGCTCCTATTTTAGCAGCAAATTTCTCATTAAATCTTATGTCATGTTCAGCACTGACTTTAAGATATATTTCATTAGAGAAATTTGTAGAGCTATCAACATAAGCATCATTAAATCCATTTCCATTTTTTTCTTTTATATCATCATGTCCAAAGTAAGTAGTTCTTAGACCAGTAGCTAGATTAAGATTAGTATTTTCTTGAACTTTTATATCTCTATATATCTCATTTTTTAAAGATATACTATATGAATCAAAACTTGCTGATTTACCTAATCCTTCAGCTTCATTTCTATCTAATTTATTGTTACTATAGATACCATTTATTCCTAGATTATACCCAAAATCATTTTCAAATTTATGATTTAAAGAGTAACCAATAACAAAGGAATTGATATCATTTTTACTTCCGTTTAGATAACTTAGTTTAGTATATTGATATCCAGCAAAAATATTATCATTATTTGTAATAACATTATCTTGAGAAAGAACTAAGGTAGTATCTTCAGTATTGTACTCTATAGTTCTATATACATCTTTACTATTTTCTTTAGAATTTTTATGAAAAGCCCCAATTTTATAATTACCATTTAAGATAACAGCTTCTACTCCAGAGTTATCTTGACTAGCATATTCTCCAGTTAAGTACGATCTACTAGCAAACAGTTTATCTTGTACATCAAGTAGGTCAGTACCTCTATTAAGAATTTGAGCGTTGATATTAGCATATTCTTTAGCAGAGATATCAAATCTTCTGAAAAGCATTTCTCCTTCTCCTGCTTTTCCTTCATGGAAAATATAAAGATTATCTAGGTCCTGAGACATAGAAGTATAACCATCTATTTTCGTATCAAAAATTTGAAGATGTTTTCCGGTATTAGTAGTAAGAAATACTCCTGTTCTTCTTTCAGGTTTATCTTTAGTATAAGCAACTAAATATACTTTATCATTTAAGGATAAACTACTACTTTCACAAGCTGCAACATCATCAGGAATAAAATTTTCTTCAACTCTTTCCCAAGTTTTTCCATTATCAGAAGTAGCATAAACAACTCTTTTTTTAGATTCCCTGCTAGTTTCAGGTTTAGCAGCTAAATATATTTTTCCATTATGGTGAAATATATTACTTTCACTACTTATATCAGGTTTTCCAAATGCTCCCACAGGATAATTTTCAGGTCTTAAAATTGCTGAATTCCAAGTTTTTCCATTGTCAGTGCTATATATAAAGCCAGAAGTAGCAGTAGATTTATCAGGTTGGTCTTTTTCATGGTGCCAGGCTTGAATAGGCATATAGATAGTACCATTGTAATACATTCCACTTCCAGGTCCTTGTAATACATATTTATATCCTTCTGGAGTTAAATCTTTCAAACTTTGACCTTTATCCCAAGTTTTTCCACCATCATCTGAGGTATACATAAAAAAATCAGATTTTTCACTGGTAGGCTTAGTAGTTATAAATTTATCATTTTGGTATCCAAAAAGAAAAGTTCGACCAGTGTCGCTATTGTGTACAATAGCAGGATCTGATATTCCTAATCCATTTTCAGGAGTAATAATAGTTTTATCACTCCATGTATTTCCACCATCATGAGAAATTTTTATGGCAAAATCAACACCAGTATTTAATCCAATATCACCATATCCATTGTGTCTATAATCAGCTACTGCAATTATAGTACCTTGGGAAGTAGTTGTAATAGCAGGAATTCTATAATAATTTGTATTTGTAGTATCTCCTTTTTTAAATAAAATCATTCCTTCATTCCAACCATCATTAGGTGCTGCAATAACTCCAGTAGCAAGTGAACAAAAAAGTGTAAGTAATGCTAATCTTTTCATAAATCCATATTCCTCCATTTAGATATTAGTATATTTATTTTTGTTTTTTGTACTCGAGAACATGCTTTGATTATATATTTTTCGTTCTCAAAAAGCAACTGTTTTTTTCAGCAAAAAAACAAAATGTAAAATTAAAGGTTAAATATAATTAAAATAATATATTATATAAAACGGTTGTAATAAAAAAAGAAAGCTTTATTCTAAAAGTAAAACTTAAATTATAGAAAAATAGTGATGTTAAACTATGTTGTACTTTTTATATCGAAATATAATTTAAAACGAACAATTTTATAAAAAAATGACATAATTTTGACACAAGTGAAATAAAAAATATAAAATTAAATAAATTGAGCTTATTATGACAAGAAAGTGTGGTAAAATCTTTGGAAATTTAAGGAGGTGTGTATGTATCTAGATTATATTAACTATTTTAGAGGATTTGCTATATTGCTGGTTGTGTTAGGGCATTTTCTATATTTTCCAGAGAGTACAGTAACAGAAAAATTGATAAAAGCAATTATCAAGGGAGGAACAAGTCCCTTTGTATTTATATCAGGTTTTCTATTTCATCATATATTCTATAGAAGAGGTTTTGATTATAAAAAATTTATGAAAAATAAGTTAAAAAATGTATTGCTTCCTTATACTATAGTAGTTATTCCAGGGCTTATCTATGCAGTACATCAGCACCAGTTAGATTTATTTATATATGAAAAAAATAAAATACTATATACATTACTTTATTATTTATCAGGGAATGCTCTTACTGTTACTTGGTATATTCCCTTTGCTATGTTATTATTTATAGCTTCACCTATATTTATCAAATTTATAGAGTTAGAAGATAGAAGACAGAGGATAATTATTTTTTTATTATTGATTATAAGCATGATAATTCAAAGACCTATTAGAGATCTTACAATAAATATTTTTCAAGCTTTTATATATTTCTCTCCATTTTATTGCCTAGGAATATATATATCTATGAATAAAGAGAGAGCAAGAGATATACTAGAGAAAAATATATTATATCTTGGAATTTTATGGGGAATAACTTTAGCATTACAAGTAAGATATAATATTTTAGAAACTATGCAGAAAAGTATTTTTGAAATAAAAAGAATAGATTTAGTAGCTCCAGAAAAATTTTTTATCTGCCTTTTCTTTTTAGGAGTTTTTATGAAATTGGAAAAAGTAGAGAATAGTTTAGGAAAGATGATAAAAAAATCTTTAAGTATATTAGCAGATTGTAGCTTTGGAATATTTTTTATACACAATTATTTTATCTTAATGTTTTGGGAGAGATACCATAATGGAATGGATATGTTAGAAAGTTTAGAATTAGGAATAGTTACTATTATACTATCTACAATAATAGTGTTGTTGTTTAAAAAGATTTTTGGCAAAAAGAGTAGAATATTAATTGGAAGCTGAGGAAAAAATTTTTATTAAGGAGAAACTCTCTTTAGGAAATAATTTAGTTGTATAAGGGAAAGAGGATAGGGAGGTCTATCCTCTTTTAATAATTATATTAAATAGCTAAGTTATCAGGTAGTACAATACTTTTAAATATATTTTCTCTAGAGATAATATAATTATATCCTAAATATATAGAAATACCAAAAAAGAATAAAGAATTTATGGATAAAAAATATTGATAGAAATGAACAATTTTTAAATAAAATTAAAAAATAATTTTTGTTCTATTGACATTATTAAGAAAAGTAGTAAAATATATAAGAACAAAAAATTTTTTAGGAGAACATTATGAATATCAAGATTTTTTATTCGGCACTACTTTTTATAACCTATCAGACAATGTTTATGATTACAGGATTTAGTATGAACACAGCAGCATATGGACTTTTTGTCTTGCTACTGTTTTTTTATCATTTGACAAATAATTTAGATTTTTCTAAAAAACCAAAGACACATTCTATTCTTGTAAATATTATGATATTTGTAATATTTCTCTTTTTCTATAAAGATATATCTATTTTTACAGCTTTCTTAGGATTTTCACTTATTCAGATGTTACTTTTTAAAGTTTTTAAAAGGGTATATGAGAGAAATAATAATCTTCCTGCATATAACTGGATAAATAAGAGAAACTTTGTAAAGGTGTTTTTAGACTCATTGGGAATCATATTTGGTATTATTCTAGCCTTTATACTAAAATATGATTTTTTTGTCATATATGAATTAAGAGCAGAATATATAGCTACTTATTTAGCTATATTTTTAATAGGGTATATATACATAAAAATGAGTGATAGAAGCTGGAGCTATACAAATATATTTGATGTGCTAAACCTATTGGTACTAAATTTAGTAACAGCAGTGGTATTTGTAGTAATTATGTTAATAAATGAAGATAAGAGCTTTCCAATAACTACAAAAGTAATGACATATATATTATCAGTGTCAATACAACTTTTATGTAGATATATCTTTAGATTAAAAAGATATTATGGAAAGCACAAGAAAATTGTTTCTAAACAGAAGAGAACAATAATATATGGAGCTGGAGAAGCTGGAGCTATGTTAGCAAGAGAGTATCTAGTAAATCCAAACTTTCCATATGATTTGATAGGCTTTATAGATGATGACTCTAAAAAGATAGGAACATCTATATACAATATTCCAGTACTAGGAAATAAGGAGAGCTTTGATAAGGTAATAAGAAATGAAAAGATAGAGGAGATCCTTATAGCTATATCATCAATGAATGGAACAGAATTAGGAAGAGTAGTAGATAGACTGCAAGGAATAGAGGGTATAAGTATAAAGACAGTACCTGGAATCTCAGAGATGATAGATAATAAGCCACTATCTAGTCAGATTAGAAGTGTAAGGATAGAGGACTTGTTAGGAAGAGATGAGGTAGTAATAAATGATGGAAGTATAAGAGGACTTATAGAAAACAGAGTAGTATTTGTAACAGGGGGAGCTGGAAGTATAGGTTCAGAACTTTCAAGACAGATAGCTAAATTTAACCCTAAAAAATTGGTAACTATAGATGTAAATGAAAATGATATATATTTTCTAGAGCTAGAGTTAAGGAGAAGATATCCTAATTTGGATTTGGTATCTGAGATTTGTAATATAAGAGAGGAAGAGAAGGTAGATTTCCTATTTAATAAGTATAGACCAAATGTGGTATTCCATGCTGCTGCCCATAAGCATGTACCTCTAATGGAACATAACCCAGAGGAAGCTATAAAAAATAATATATTTGGAACTAAAAAGGTAGCAGAGTGTGCTGATAAATATGGAGTAGAGAGAATGGTACTTATCTCTACAGATAAAGCAGTAAATCCCACAAACTTAATGGGAGCAAGTAAAAGAGCTTGTGAATTGGTTATTGAGCATATGAATAAGGTATCAAAAAATACTAAGTTTATGGCTGTAAGATTTGGAAATGTACTGGGAAGTAATGGTTCTGTAATACCAATATTTAAAAAACTGATTGAGGAAGGAAAAAACCTAACACTAACTCATAGAGATATAACTAGATATTTTATGACTATACCAGAGGCAGCCCAACTTGTAATAGAGGCTGGAAGCTTAGGTAATGGTGGAGAGATATTTATACTGGATATGGGTAAACCAGTGAGAATATATGATCTAGCTAAGAGGATGATAAAACTATCCAATGCCAATGTAGGTATAGATGTGGTAGGACTAAGACCAGGGGAGAAACTTTTTGAAGAGCTGCTATATGATGTAAACTCAGCAATAAAGACAGATAATAAAAAGATATTTATAACTAAGATAGAGGATGGAAATGTAGATATTACTAAGTTCTTTACAAAACTTGAAGAGTGTACACATAACCCAAATGTAGAGCATATAAAAGAGGTAATGAAAGAGTTGGTAGTGTCATATAAAGAGGTTAAATACAATAATTAGGATATAAAGGAGGAAGTAGATATGTTTAAAAAGAGTGATAGCTTCAAGCCTTTTGAAAAAAGAGTATGGCTTTCTACTCCTACTATGCATGGAGAAGAGTTACAGTATATGACAGAAGCATATGTAACTAACTGGATGTCTACTGTAGGAAAAAATATAGATGAGGTAGAGAGACTAGCTTGTAAAAAAGTGGGATGTAAACATGCAGTAGCTCTTTCAGCTGGAACAGCAGCACTACATCTAGCAGTAAAATTAGCTGGAGTAAAACCAGGAGATAAAGTATTTTGCTCAGATATGACTTTCTGTGCAACTGTAAATCCAGTTACCTATGAAGGGGGAGTGCCTGTATTTATAGATACAGAGTATGATACATGGAATATGGATCCAGTAGCATTAGAAAAAGCTTTTGAACTATATTCAGATGTAAAAGTGGTAGTAGTAGCTCATCTATATGGAGTGCCAGGAAAAATAGATGAAATAAAAAGAGTATGTGATAAATATGGAGCTCTAATTATAGAGGATGCAGCAGAATCTTTAGGGACTACATATAAAGGAAAAGAGACAGGAAACTTTGGAGATTTTAACTGTATAAGCTTCAATGGAAATAAGATAATAACAGGTTCATCTGGTGGAATGTTACTTACTAATGATAAGGAAGCAGCAGAAAAAGTGAGAAAATGGTCTACTCAAGCAAGAGAAAATGCTCCTTGGTATCAACATGAAGAGCAAGGATATAACTATAGAATGAGTAATGTTATAGCTGGAGTAGTAAGAGGACAGTTTCCATATCTTGAAGAGCATATAGCTCAAAAGAAAGCTATATATGAAAGATATAAGGAAGGATTTAAAGATTTACCTGTAAAGATGAATCCTTTTGATGAGGAAAACTCTGTACCTAACTACTGGCTAAGCTGCATGATAATAGATGAGGAAGCTATGTGTAAACAGGTACGTGGAGAGAGTGAGGTAGCATATATTCCTGAGGAAGGAAAGTCTTGTCCAACAGAGATATTAGAAACTCTAGCAAAATATAATGCAGAGGGACGTCCTATATGGAAACCTATGCATATGCAACCAATCTATAGAATGCATGGATTTGTAACTAGAGAGGGAAATGGAAGATGTAAGACTAATGCTTATATAGCTGGTGGAACATTGGGAAAAGATGGAAAACCTCTAGATGTAGGAATGGATATATTCCAAAGAGGTCTATGTTTACCAAGTGATAATAAAATGACAGTGGAAGAGCAAGATAAGGTAATAGAGATAATTAGAAGTTGTTTTGAGTAGGAGAAGTAATAATGAAAGATATAGTAATAATAGGTGCTGGAGGATTTGCTAGAGAAGTTGCTTGGTTGATAGAAGATATCAATAAGAAGGAACAACAATGGAATTTATTAGGATTTATTGATGATAATCTTGAACTTCAAGGAAAAGAGATAAATGGATATAAAGTTATAGGAACAATTGAAGATTATCAAAAAATGTCAAATGAAATTTATTCTGTAATAGCAATAGGAAATGGAGAAATTAGAAAAAAGATAGTAGAAAAGCTATCAAATAAGAAGTATGGAATTTTAATACATCCTACAGCATTAATATCTAATAGTGTAAAAATTGAAGAAGGAACTATAATTTGTTCTGGAAATATAATAACTGTAAATATAACAATAGGGAAACATGTAATTTTAAATTTAGCAAACACTATAGGACATGATGCTATATTAAAAGATTTTTCAACTATTTGTCCAGGAGTAAATTTATCTGGAAATACAATTATAGGAGAAGAAACAACTTTAGGAACTGGAAGTGCAATAATTCAAGGTATAAAAATAGGAGATAAAGTTGTTGTAGGGGCAGGAAGTGTAATTATAAGAGATATTCCTAATAATTGTACAGTAGTTGGAAATCCAGGAAAAATAATAAAGGGAGAATAGAAAAGTGTATAAACATTTTTTTAAAAGATTGTTAGATATAATTTATTCTTTGGGATTTATTCTATGTTTTTGGTGGTTGTATATAATATTAGCAATACTTGTAAAGAAAAAATTAGGTAGCCCAGTACTTTTTAAACAACAAAGACCAGGATTAAACGGAAAAGTATTTACTATGTATAAATTTAGAAGTATGACAGATGCTAAAGATAAAGATGGAAAATTACTTTCTGATGAAGAAAGATTACCAAGATTTGGACAATTACTTAGAGCTACTAGTTTAGATGAGATACCAGAGTTTTTTAATATCTTAAAAGGGGATATGAGTTTGGTAGGACCAAGACCGTTACTAGTGCAATACCTTGAAAGATATAATGAAAGACAAGCCAGAAGGCATGAGGTAAGACCTGGAATAACAGGTTGGGCTCAAGTAAATGGAAGAAATGCTATATCATGGGAACAGAAGTTTGAATATGATGTAGAGTATGTTGAGAAATGTAGTTTTTTATTGGACATAAAGATAATCTTTATGACAATAAAAAAAATATTTATAAGAGAGGGAATTTCTCAAGAAGGAAATGTAACTATGGAAGAGTTTAGAGGGAGTAAGGGATGAGAAAAAAAATTTGGTTATTAAATCATTATGCAACTAATATGTACGAAAGTAGAGGTGGAAGACATTTTTGGTTTGCTAAAAAATTATTAGGAAAGGGATATGAGCCAGTAATATTTTGTGCTAATACTTTTTATAATAACAATAATCAAATTGATTTAGATGGAAAAATATATATAAAAAAAATACAAGAAAAGATTCCATTTATTTTTATAAAAACAATTCCTTCTATAGGAAATGGTTTAAAAAGAATTTTAAATATGGGGTTATTCTATTGGAATCTAAAAAAAGTAGCAAAATTATATATAAAAAATAATGAAAAGCCAGATATTATTTTAGCCTCAAGTGTTCATCCATTAACTTTAATAGCAGGAATCCAAATTGGTAAAAAATATAAAATTCCATGTATATGTGAGATAAGAGATTTATGGCCTGAAGCTATATTTTGGTTTAATAAATCAAAAGAAAAAACTTTATTAGGGAAGTTATTGGTTTTAGGAGAACATTGGATTTATAGGAATGCAGATGCCTTAATTTTTACTAAAGAGGGAGATACAGATTATATAAAAGAAAAAAAATGGGATAAATTACAAGGTGGAGATATAGATTTAAGCAAGGCTTATTATATAAATAACGGAATTGACAAAAAACAATATGATACTTTGAAAGAACAAGTATATCAAGATGATGATTTAGAAAATAATAAATTTAAGGTAATTTATGCAGGGGCAATAAGACCAATTAATAATGTAGGAATGATAATAGATACTGCAAAAGAACTTGAGGAACAAGATGTAGAATTTCTAATATATGGAGATGGAAACGAGAGGGAAAAATTAGAAAAGAGAGTACAAGATGAAAATATAAAAAATGTAAAATTTAAAGGTTTAGTATCAAAGGAAAAAATTCCATATATTTTAAGTAAAGGTTCTATAAACTTATTAAATTACTCGGCTACACAATATAATTGGGCTAGAGGCAATAGTTCAAATAAGTTATTTGAATATATGGCTTCTGGAAAACCAATTATTTCAAATGTAAAAATGGGATATTCTATATTAAATAAATATAAATGTGGAATAGAGTTGGATAATCCTAATTCAAAAGAATTAGCCCAAGAAATATTAAAAATAAAAAATCTTTCAAAAGAAGAGTACGAAAAAATGGGTAAGAATGGAATAGAGGGAAGTAAAGATTTTGATTTCTCTATTTTAACTGAAAAATTAATTAGAATAATAGAAAGTTTTGAGGATATATTATGATAAGGTCATTAATAAAAGACTATGGAGTAACATGGTTATTTCATAGAAGTTTATATTTTTTGAAATTAAAAGGATTGTTGTTTTTTCCAAAGTTAGAAGTTTTATTTGAAAAGAAAATATTAATAAAAAGAGTTGACATTTATAAATGTAAAAATATAAAAAATTTAGAAATTTTTCTAAATGAATTATCAGAAAAAGAGAAAGTAAAGATTATAAAAGAAGCAGAGAAGATATTAATAGGAAAGATAAAAGCTTTTTCATTTTTAGAATTAGATTATGGAAATCCAATTGAATGGAACAAAAATCCTTTTACAAATCAAAAATTTTCATTAAAAGATAAATGGTATAAAATACCAGATTTTGATAAGGAAAAAGGAGATATAAAAGTAATTTGGGAACCTTCAAGAATGAGTCAATTATTGAAATTAGCAAGAGCATATATTTTAACTAAAGATAAAAAATATTATCTAAATTTTTCTTTTCAAATAAAAGATTGGTACAAAAAAAATAGTTATTCACATGGACCGAACTATAAATGCGGACAAGAAAATGCCTTAAGAATGATAAATATTATAATTGCAGCAGATATTTTTAGAAAGTATGCTTTATTAACAGAAGAAGATGAAAAATATATAAAAAATATATTAAGGGATTCTTATAAAAAAATTCTTTCAAATTTTTATTATGCTAAAAATTGTATAAAAAATAATCATACTATTTCAGAATTAGTGGGTTTAATAGTAGGAGCTTGGTGTAGTGAAGATAAGAAAATGGTAAAAAAATATTTTAAAGATTTAGAAGAAGAGTTAGATAATCAATTTTTAAATGATGGTGGTTATATTCAATTTTCTTTTAATTATCAAAGATTAGTCTTACAATTGATGGAATTTATTATATCAATAAAAAATGAGTTAAATTTAGAGTTTTCAGATAAAATTTTAGAAAAATTAAAGAGAAGTATTTTATTATTAAATAATTTAATAAATGAGAATGGAGATGTCCCAAATTACGGCTCAAACGATGGAGCTTTAATATTTCCAGTAACTTCTTGTAATTACAGAGATTTTAGACCAATAATTAATACATTATATTATTTATTAGAAAAAGAAATTTTATTTAAAAAAGATTTATTTACAGAAGAAATATATTGGTTTTCTTCAATTGAGGAAAAAGATTTAGAGCTAAGAAAAGAAAGAATTATTTCAAAAGAAAGCAAAAAATATAATGAAAGTGGATTGTATACATTAGTAAATAATAAAGAAAGTTTTATGATGATTGTTGCACAAGATTTAAAATTAAGACCAAGCCAAATGGATCAATTTCATATTGATCTATGGCATAATAATATAAATATTTTATGTGATACAGGAAGCTATTCTTATGCAAGTGAATTAGGAAAAAAGTTAAGCTCAACACAAGGGCATAATACTTTAAAGGTAGAAAATATTGAACAAATGAATAAAAGAGGAGCTTTCTTAATATATGATTGGATAAAATTGGAAGAAATAGAATGGGATACAAAAAAATTTAAAGGGAAATATTATTCTAAAAATGGGTATATTCATCAAAGAAATATTAATTTAAAAAATAACGAATATTTAATTGAGGACAGAGTAAGAGTTAAAAGAAAAGAATTAATAGGAAAAAAAGTAGAGGTAATTTTAAATACTCCTTGTGAGATTATATTAAAAGAAAAAGAAATAGAATTATTGTATAAGGGGAAAAAAGTTGCAAGTATTCTAACGAATGAAAGAAAAGTAATAGATACTGGGATTAGAAGTTTATATTATTTAGAAAAAGAAGATATAAATGTAATAAAATTAGTACAAAAATTAGAAGAAGAAAATAAATTTTATTACAAAATAAAATTATATTAAATTTTAGAAAGGAAATTTATGAAAGTAGGAATAGTATTTGGAACAAGACCAGAAGCTATAAAAGTAGCTCCTGTATATCATGAATTAAAAAATAATGATATTGATGTAAAAGCTGTTGTTACAGGACAACATAAAGAGATGCTTTATCAAGTATTAGATTTATTTGAGATAAAGCCAGATTATGATTTAGAGATAATGAAATCAGGACAGGGATTATCAGAATTAACGGGAAGATTAATGCTTAAGTTAGATGAGATAATGAAAAAAGAAAAATTTGACTATATATTAGTTCAAGGAGATACTACTTCTGTTTTAACAGGAGCATTATCAGCTTTCTATAATCAAATACCAGTAGGACATATAGAAGCAGGATTGAGAACAGGAAATATTTATTCGCCATTTCCAGAGGAAGCGAATAGAAAACTAGTAGGAACGATTACAGATATACATTTTGCTCCAACAGATGTAAATGTAGAAAATTTATTAAGAGAGGGATATTCAAAAGAAAAAATATTAAAAGTAGGAAATACTGTAATAGATGCTTTGTACTGGGTAAAACAAAATAAGCAAAAAGATTTAGAAGAGATTAAGAAAAAATATGGAATAGAAAATAAAAAATATATTCTTTTAACTATGCATAGAAGAGAAAATTGGGGAAAACCAATGGAAGAAACTTTAAGGGCAGTTAGAGACTATTTAGAAAGACATAAAGATTTATACATAGTATTTCCTATGCATTTAAATCCTTTAGTAAGAGAAGTAGCTCATAAAGTATTAGATAGTTTTGAAAGGAAAATATTAATAGAACCACTAGAATATTTAGAATTTATAGCTGTGATGGATGGAGCTCATTATATAATGACAGATTCTGGTGGAGTTCAAGAAGAAGCACCAAGTTTAGGAAAACCAACATTGGTATTAAGAGATACAACAGAAAGACCAGAAGCTATAGAAGCAGGAACAGCAAAATTAGTAGGAACTAAATATGATGAAGTAATTAAATATATGGAATTATTAGAAGGAGAACTATATCATCAAATGTCTAAAGCTAATAATCCATATGGAGATGGAAAGACATCTCAAAGAATAAGAGAGTATTTACAAAGTATTTAACATGAAGGGAGCAAAGAAAGATGAAAGAATTATTACAAAGAGCAAAAGAAAAAGATTTAACAATTACAATACTTGGAATGGGATATATTGGACTACCAACAGCAATAGCTTTTGCTAAAGCAGGGTTTACAGTAAAAGGATTTGATGTAAATAAGAAAGTAATTGAAACTTTAAAAGCAGGACATATCCATATAGTAGAACCATCACTTCAAGAAGCTTTTGAGGAAGCATTAAAAAGTGGAAGATTAATACCAACGGATAAATTAGAAAAATCAGATGTATTTATAATATCAGTACCTACACCATTTAAAAAGAATCATGAAGAAAAAATAGCAGATTTGTCTTATGTAGAAAGTGCATCTAAAGAAGTAGCAACAGTATTAGAGGAAAATAACTTAGTGATATTAGAGTCAACAGTACCACCAATGACAACAAAATTAATGACAGACATATTAGAAAGAGAATCTGGAATATCAAGAGATAAATTTATGAGTGTACATTGTCCAGAGAGAGTATTACCAGGAAGAATACTATATGAATTAGAGCATAATGATAGAATAATAGGAGCAGAAAGAAGAGAAGCTGGAGAATACACGAAAGTAATATATGATGCAATGGTAAAAGAGGGAACTTGTTATATAACTGATGATATAACAGCAGAGATGTGTAAATTAGTAGAAAATACATTTAGAGATGTAAATATAGCTTTTGCAAATGAACTTTCAGTAATTTGTGATAAGTTAGGAATAGATGTATTTGAGTTAATAAAATTAGCAAATAAACATCCAAGAGTAAATATATTAACACCAGGAGCAGGAGTAGGTGGACACTGTTTAGCAGTAGACCCATGGTTTATAGTAGAGAAGTTTCCAAAAGAAGCAAATGTAATAAGAGAAGCAAGATTAATAAATGATTTTAAACCAAGATTTATAGTAAATAAAGTAGATGAAATCTTAAAAGGAAATAAAAATTTAATGGTAGGAGTATTAGGGTTAGCTTACAAACCAGATATAGATGACTTAAGAGAATCTCCAGCAATGGAAATAGCAGAGATATTAAGAGATAAAGGATATAAGGTAGTAGCTTGTGAACCTAATGTAGATAGTAAAGAAGTAAATAACTTTGAGTTATACTCTTTTGATGAGATATTAGAAAAAGCTGATTATTTAGTATTAGCACAAGGGCATAAAGAGTTTAAAGAGAAGATGGCAAAATTAAGAAATAAAAAAATATATGATTGTTTAGGAATTATAAAGTAAGGGTGAAAATATTGAAAATATTATTTGTAATGTCACATGTTCCAAATCCTAGAATGATAAAGAGAATAGAGTTATTGGAGAAAAAATTCGATGTAGAAGTAATTTATGTTGAACGTCATAACAGTGATATGTATACATTTGATAAAAAAAATATAACTTCATATTCTCTAAAATTAAATTTACCTACTTCAAAACAAGTGCTAAGAAGAATAATTGCTTCTATAAAATATTTTTTCTTTATATTGAAAAAGACTAGGAATAAAAATTATAAAATTATTTATATAGAAGGATTGGATACATTGATTTTAACACAATTATGTTTTTTTTATAAAAAAGTTCATTGTATATTTGAAGTTGCTGATTTAAGAGAGATTTATTTAAAAAATACAATAAAAAATAAAATTATAAACAAAATAGCAGAATTTTTTTATAAAAAAATAAATATTTTAGTATTAACTTCAGAAAAATTTTATAGCGAGTATTTTTATAAATATATAGCTAAAAATAAAATAGTAGTTATCCCTAATATTCCAGAAAAAAAAATATTTGAAGGTTTTAAAAAAAAGGAAAATGAAAAATTTACTGTAGGTTTTATTGGTGGAATTAGATACTTAAATCAGATAAAAATGTTAATTGATGTTTCAGAAGAACTGGATATAAATATTTTATTAGCTGGAGCAGGAGGAACAAAGGAAGAATATCAAGAGATACAAAGCTATTGTCAAAATAAAGAAAATGTGATAATAACTGGAAAATATGATTATCAAAAAGAAATAAAAAGTTTATATGAGATGGTAGATTGTGTTTATTCAGTATATGATAATACAAATTTAAATGTAAGAATAGCTTTGCCAAATAAACTATATGAATCAATTTATTGCGAATTGCCTATTATAGTAGCAAAAAATACTTATTTAGAAGAAATAGTAAATGCTTTAGGTGTAGGAAAAGCAATAGAAAATAGAAAAGAATTGAAAATATTACTAGAAAATTGGAAAAATAAAAATAAAGATTATTTAGAAATTATAGAAAATTGTAAAAAAAATAAGAAAATAATAAATATAGAAGAATATAATAATAATTTAATAGCTAAAATAAAAAATAATGAAAGGAGAAACTTTAAAAATTTTGAATGAAGAAAGTTATATTAACAATTGACGTAGAAGGACATAAAGGAAAGGATCCAATAGAAAAACTTATTTGGGGAAAAATAAATGGGAAAATGTATGGGATTCCATATATTATGGATATATGTGATAGATATGAAATAGAAGGAATATTTTTTGTGGATTTTGCAGAGGCTTGGGATTATGGAAAAGAAAAAATTAGAGATGTGGTTAAATATATTGTTCAAAGAGGGCATAAAGTAGGAGTTCATTTACATCCAGATCATATGAAAGATAAAAAAAGACTTTTTCTTTGGGAATATACATATAATGAACAATATGAAATGATAAAAAAATGTAGTGATTTATATGCAGAAATTTTGGGAGAAAGACCTAAAATATTTAGAGCTGGAAAATATGGAGCAAATATTGAAACATTAGATATATTAAATGAATTAGGCTATATTGCTGATTTTTCACAATTTTATGGACAGAAATGGTGTGGTATATATCCTACTGTGGCATATAATGTAATCCAAAAATATAAGAATATATTAGAAATTCCTGTAACAACATATGAAAGTTTTTCTATTGGAAGGTTTAAGCGTTATGATAAAATTGATGCTACAATGGACTTTATGACTTATAAGTATGTAATGAAAACAATAGCTAAAAGTCATAAAGATATAGTGGTATCTTTATTTTATCACAGTTTCTCAATGTTAGATTGGAGAAAAAGACCAAATGATCCAGTGTTTTTAGAAAGTGAAAAGGAGAAACTAGAAGCAACAATAGAATATATAAAGAATAATTTAGATTTTACTTTTGTAAAATTAGATAATCTACTAGAAGAATATATTACTAAAAATATAGAAGTAGAAAGTAAAGAAACAGTCTTAAAAATTTCAAATAATAAGATTTTATCAATAGTTTTTTTATTTAAATTAATTTGGAAAATAAGAAAAGAGAACGAAAAAATAAAAAAAATTAAAAAAGTAGTGATATTTTTCTTAATATTACTTGTAATAATTTTGATTGATAGTATGTTATAAAAAATTAATACTTAGAAAGGAGAAATATGATATAAAACTTATATCATAGAATAAAAGTATAATGCTAGATGGAATCTCTATAATAATTCCTCATTATAATTCATCGGAATTATTATTTAAACTTTTAGAAACAATAGATTTAGATAACTCTATTTTTGAAGTAATTATTATTGATGATAAGAGTAATGCTGAAGAAATTAAGAAGATAAAAGAAAGTAAATATTATCCTAAAGTAATTTTTATAGAAAATAAGGGAAAAAAAAATGCGGGAACCTGTAGAAATATAGGAATAAACACTTCGTCAAGAAAATGGATGCTTTTTGCAGATGCAGATGATTTTTTTATATATGATTTAAATAAATTATATGAGGAGATAAAAGAAAGAAAAGAAGATATTATTTATTATATCCCAATAAGTTGCTATAGTGATACTTTAGAATTAGCAGAAAGGCATATAGTATATAAAGCATTATTAGAAAATTATTTGAACTTAGGAACTAAAGAAAGTTTGGAGAAATTAAAATATAATTGGGGAACACCTTGGAGTAAAATTATTAAAAGTGAAATCGTAAAGAAAAATAATATTATGTATGATGAATGTTTGGCATCAAATGATATTATGTTTTCTATGAGATTAGCATATATTGCGAGAAGAATAGGAGCAGAAAACAAGAGTTTTTATTGTATTACTACACGAAAAGGAAGTCTAACTAATACAATGAGTGAAAAGATATTTGATGCGAAATTTGAAGTTTTAAAAAGACGAAATATTTTTTTAAAGGAAATAAAGCTAGAAAAGTATGCAAATACAGGGATAGGATTTTTAAAAATAAGCTATAAATATGGAATAAATAAATTCATAAAAGTATTAATTTATAATATTTCACATTTAACTTATTTGAAAAATAATATAAAAAATTATAAATCTTTTTTTAAAATTCTTTTGAAAAAAAATAAGTACATAATAGAGAAATAAAAAAAGAAGGGAGAAATAATGAAAATAGGGGTAATAGGAATAGGATATGTAGGTTTAGTTCAAGGTGTTATAATGGCAGAGTTTGGGCTAAATGTAATTTGTATGGATGTATCAGAAGAAAAAATAGAAAATTTAAAAAAAGGAATAATTCCAATATATGAGCCAGGTTTAAAAGAGTTATTAGAAAAAAATATGAAAGCAGGAAGAATAGAATTTACTACTGATATGAAATATACAACAGAAAACTCAGAAGTAATCTTTATAGCTGTAGGAACACCACCAGCATTAGATGGATCAGCAGATTTACATTTTGTACTAGAGGTAGCAAAGAGTATAGGGCAATATATGAATAGTTACAAAGTAGTGGTAGATAAGTCTACAGTACCAGTAGGAACAGGAAAATTAGTAAGAGAAACTATCCAAAAAGAGTTGGATAATAGAAATTTAGATTATAGATTTGATATAGTATCAAATCCAGAATTTTTAAGAGAAGGAAAAGCAGTAGGAGATTGTTTAAAACCAGATAGAGTAGTTATAGGAACAGAGAGTGATAGGGCAAAAGAGATAATGAAAAAAGTATATGATGTACTTTTCATTAATGAAACCCCATTTGTATTTACTAATATAGAGACAGCAGAGATGATAAAATATGCTTCAAATGCTTTCTTAGCAGTAAAAATATCATTTATTAATGAGATATCATTACTAGCAGAAAAAGTAGGAGCCAATACACAAGAGATAGCAAAGGCAATGGGAAAAGATGGAAGAATATCTCCTAAGTTTTTACATTGTGGACCAGGATATGGAGGATCATGTTTTCCAAAAGATACAAAGGCAATAGTAGATATAGCTAAGAAACATGGAGAAGAGATGTATGTAATAAAGGCAGCTATAGATGCTAATGAAAAACAAAAAAGAAAAATGGTAGAGAAGATAGTATCTAAAATGAATGGAGTAGATGGAAAACATATAGCAGTACTGGGATTATCATTTAAACCAGATACAGATGATATGAGAGATGCACCAAGCATAGATATTATAAAAGGGCTTGTAGAAGCAGGGGCAAAGATACAAGCATATTGCCCAGAAGGAATGAGAGAAGCAAGATGGAGATTAGAAGATTGTGAAAACTCTATAACATATTGTTCAGATGAATATTCAGCAGTAAATGAAGTAAATGCAGTGGTACTAATGACAGAGTGGCATCAATTTAGAGGAATGAATCTTGAAAAAATAAGAGAGAGAGTAAAAGATAACTATTATTTTGATTTAAGAAATGTATATTTAAAAGATGCAAAAGTAAGAGAGTTATTTAAATATTATCCAGTAGGGCAAGAATAAAATGGAAGTAAAAAGCTTAAAGCATAATTTTACTATGTACTTTATAAGAACTTTTTTTAATTTAGGATTTGTAATAATAATTTTTCCATTGGTAGCAAGAAAATTAGGAGCTGAAAACTTAGGAAAAGTACAGTATGTAGAAGCGGTAATAGCATATTTTATACTATTTATAAATTTAGGAATAGATACTTATGGGAAAAGAGAGGTAGCCCTATATCGTAATGATAAAGAAAAACTTTCTAAAATAGTATTAGACTTATTGACTATACTATTTATAACTACAATTTTAGGAAGTATTACATATATATTTTTTATAAATTATTTTGTGAAAGAGATTACAATGAAAAGAATATTTATATTATATATTTTTTATATATTACTAAATCTATTTAATGTTGAATGGTTTTATACTGGTATAGAGAATCAAAGCTATATAACAAAAAGAAATATGATGTTTAAAATTATATCAGCCTTTGTAATAGTAGTTTTCATAAAATCTCAACAAGATATTTATATTTATGTAGGTATTCTTATTTTTTCTTTAGTAGGGTCAAATTTACTAAATATTTTTAATTTAAGAAAATATATAGATGTAAAAAAAGTTAAAATTAGAGAAGTAAAAAAACATATAAAGCCATTATTTACCTTATTTTTTAGCGTTTTAGCATTAAGTATATCATATAATTTAGATTCAATTATGATAAAAAATATAGTTGGAGATAAAGAATTGGGCTATTATTCTTTTGCAATGAAATTTGGAAAGATGCCACTAATTTTTGCAACATCAATAGTAGCAATATTTTATCCAAGATTATGTAATTTGTTAGGTCAAGGGAAAAAGGAAGAATATTATAAACTAACAACATTTGGAATTGAAAGTATTTTATTATTTTCATTCCCAACTTCAATAGGGATGTTTACTTTATCAGATATTATTGTAAAAATTTTTGCAGGAAATGAATTCTTATCAAGTATTCCAATAATGAAGATATTTTCTATTTTTATTCTAGTAATGGGAATTGCATTATGTACAGGAAGTATGACTTTAGTTGCTAACAAGAGGGACAGGATTTACTCATTATCCGTAGTATTTGGGTCTAGTTTGAATTTTTTATTTAATATTATATTTATTTCAAAAATAGGAGCATTGGGAGCAGCAATAGCAAGTTTAATAACTGAAATAACAGCGATAATAATAAGAATAGTATTTTGTAGAGATATATTTAAAAATATAAAAGTTATAAATATAAATTTGTTAAAAATTGTAGTAGCTAGTATTTTCATGGGAATAATAGTAAAATTTTTCAAAAATATATCATCAAGTATAATTATAAATTTGCTAGTGAGTATAGGAATAGGAGGATTAAGTTATTTGAGTTTTTTATTGATGTTTAAGGAAAAAAATATTATTTTTATAGTAAAAAAATTGAAAGAATATATAAAACTTTATAAAGTGGAGAGATAATGAAAATTAACTTTTTAAAATACAATAGTTTATTGGTAATATTTTATCTTTTTTACCATATATTGCCTAAAATTTTTCAAATTTTAAAATTAGATGAAAGTTATTGTAAATATTTTTTAATCTTAGTTTTATTTCCAATTATTTTTGAACTAAAAAATATAAACTTTAAATTTATAAAAATTATATTTTTATTCACAATACTAGTTTTGATGAATTTGATTTTTACAAAAGTAACATTTGAAGAAATATTATTTCATATAAAAGATATATATTTTTATGGAATTAGTGCGGCAATAGTGGGAAGTTTAAAAATAAAGAAAAGTTATGTCGATAAATACTTAAAAATATTTTCATATATGAATATAATAGTATATTCATATATTATATTTTATACGAAGGATATTTATTATGAAAGAATGACTTATATGTCATATGGATATACTATGTTACAAAGTGTAATATTTTTAATATATTTACAAGTAAAAAATAAAAAAGTTTTGTTGAGAGATTTTATATTAATTTTTTATTCTTTATTTATGATTTTTTTATTTGGAAATAGATTTGCAATATTAATAGGAATACTTTCAGTATTAATATTTTATTGGTACTATGAAAGAAAAAGAATAAAGAAAATAATTTTATATTCGATAATAATATTAGGAGGATCAAATTTATATTTTAATCTTAAAAATATATTGATATTTATAAATAATCTATTTTTAAAATTTAACTATAAAGTTTATGGTATTTTAAGGCTTATTAGAAGTTTAGAACTAAAGGAAAAAGGAGTAGATATAACAAGTGGACGAATAGATATTTATACAGAAGCAATAGAAGTTATAAAAAATAATCCATTTGGGATAGGAATATGGGGGTATTTATCAGAAATTCAATATGCAACAAAAGCTTTGGGATATAGATTGGGTTATTATCCGCATAATATATTTATAGAAATAGGAATGCATTGGGGATTAGTAGGCTTGATAATATTTATAATTATTATTTTAAAAGTGGGATATAGGATTATTATTATGGAAAATAGTAGTTATAAGTTACTTTTAATTGCTCTTATTCTTTTAAATACTAAATTATTTCTGAGTGATACGTATATATCTTATAATATGTTTTGGATGTTTTGGGCAGTATATTTTAATAAATCATATAAAGATGGCTAGATTATGATATGAAATTCAAATAAAATAAATTTAACTTAGGAGTAACTTATGCTTAAATTTAACCAAAATATATACAACAAAATAGGAGAGTTAGGTGTATATATCTACACCCTCTCTCTTTTTATATCCAAATCTGGTGTAAATATAGGACTAGGATTTTTAGCACTAGCCTTTTTACTCTACCTTTTAGATAAAAGAAAAGTAACTTTAACACCAGAGGAAAAATATATATTGATTATCCTTATTTTACTACCAATATTTAGTCTTTTCTCAGTAGGGGGAACTTACTCTTTTCAAAGAGCTTTAGAAAAATCATATAGGTATATTGGACTCTTTTTTATACCTTATTTTCTTTATAAGGATAGGGTAGTAAAAATAGTTCTATCACTTTTTTCCCTTAGTATAATAGTATGTTTTATCAATGGTATTCTATACTACAAAAAACTTAAATGGAATTTTAATGTAAGATTTCTTAGCTTTTCAAGTAATACCTTAGATGAAGCACATATACTAGCTATGGGGAGTATGTTAATTTTAGTAGCTGTTGTCTACTATATCAAAGAGAGAAAATATATATTTACTTTACTATTTACACTTACCCTTATCTTAGCAGTATCAGCCTTGGTGATGACACAGGGAAGAGGAGCATGGTTAGGTTTTGGAGCTGGTTTATTTGTAGTTTCTTTCTTTCTCTTTAAAAGTAAAAAAATCTTTATAGTTATAACTATTCTTACTCTGCTTTTAGGTTATGGGGGTATCAATAGTAAGACTTTGGAAAATAATAGATATATTAAGAGATTTGAAAGTATAAAAAATAAAGATAACTCTAGAATCCTTCTATGGAAAAGTGGAATAGAGATGTACAAAGCTAATCCAATATTTGGAGTGGGAAGGGATAATGCTGGAGATTACTCTTTAGAGTATATGAAAAATCATTTTAAAGGGCAGAAACCTAACTATTTTTCTAAAAAAATGCTAGAGTTAGCTGGAGCTGGAAATCTACATAGCCTATATGTCACATCTTTAGCTGAGGAAGGAATATTGTCTATCCCTTTTATAGGGATGTTCCTATTTATTCTATACAGACAGGGAAGATATTGTATCTCTAGGGAAAGAGATTTTAATTTCTATCTTGTAGTAGGTACGATGGGTATGCTTGTAGCCTTTTTAGTAGGTGGACTTACAGAAAATGTATGGAGAGAGATATGGAAATCTAACATGTTTGTCTTTATAGTTGGATTATATCTATCAAGAGTAAAACAAGAATGACTTTTGTTTAAAGAGGTCATTCTTATTTTTTTATTATATTTCAAAAAAAGTTGGTAAAACTATAGTAAACGTACGCCAATGTCACTGGAATAAAAAAATTCTTTTTGTTAAAATTTTATTAAAAGATTGAACCCATATGAACAGATAGGAACCTGTTCTCTAGCTAAAGGGTAATGTTTTATGCTAAAATTTTAATGTAGGTGGTAGTGAGTAGAAGTGAGTTTTACTCAGTAGAAACTCATACAAAAATATGTTAGATTATAACAAAAAGAGGATGAGGAGGTAGCAAAATGGAAAGACCAGAATACTATGGAATTTTACCATCAAAGGTGAGATATGATGAGAGGCTAAAACCAATGGAGAAGATAATGTTTTCGGAGTTGACAGCTCTGGTACGTAAAAAGGGGTATTGCTATGCTAGTAATATGTATTTTGCAGCTCTGTATGGGGTACATAAAAGTACTGTAAGTGCATGGATAAGCAACTTGGCAAAGTGTGGACACATAACTACTAAGTGTATAATGAAAGATAAGAGAGTAGAGGAGAGAAGAATATATATTGCAGATGAAAGTGATATAAGTTATTTTCCTAAGTTGGACAAGGAAAAGAGTAACACAGTAGATGATAAAATTTTAGATGAAATTCTTGAAGAGAAGGTAGAGAGAAGAGAAAAAACTCCAGAGGAATTAGAAGATGTAAGAAAAAAACTTTTAAGGGATCTATTTGGATGTGAGGGGGAATAAAAAAATTACTAGGGTATCCATAAAAGAGTGGGGAGGGTATACATAAAAAAATCCCAAACCTATTCGTAAAAAGTAGAAGTATAATAGTACAAGAAGAATAATACAAGAGTAATAGTATAAAAAGAATAATATATAATTATATAAGTTTTAAAGAGTTTAAAAATAGTTGTAAACATTTATTTTAAAAAAAAACAATAAAAACTTAACATATTCAAAATAAATTCTTTGCAATTTAATAATTTTGTAGTATAATGTAGAATGAAAAATTATAATTGGGAGGATTGTATCTACAAATGTCTAGAAAGAAAAAGTATGAAGATTATGATGAAGAATTTGAAAACGATGAAGATGAGATAGATCTAGCTGACCTTATCTTTACATTAATAAGAAGATGGAAGCTGATAGTTCTTACAGCTATACCAGTGGTAATATTAGGGGTAATATTTGCAATTACAAGACCAACTGTATATCAAGCAGAGACTACGCTAATAGTATCTAACAATATGAGTAGTGTATCATTAGATAGTAGTGATATCTCTCTTAGCCAAAGACTAGTAATAACTTATTCAGAGATAGCTAAAAATAAATCTATCTTAAATAAAGTAATAAACAAATATGACTTAAAAGAAACAACAGAGCAATTAGCTAAATTAGTAACTATAACTCCAGTAGATAGTACAGAGTTAATATCTTTAACATATAAAAATAGTGATCCACAACTTGCAGCTATGGTAACAAATGAGATAGCTAATGAGTTTATGGATAAAGTAGTACAAGTAATGAGAGTAAGAAACGTAAATATAGTAGAGAAAGCTCAAGTACCTGTACAACCTCTTCCTAAAAAGAGAGCTCTTATACTTCTTGCATCAGTTGTTTTAGGATTAGCAGCTGGAACAGGAATGGCTTTCGTAATGGAGTTCCTACATAAAAAACTTAGAAAACCATCTGAGATACAAGCTATCTTAGGAGTTTCTATGATAGGAATGATACCAGACTTAGAGAATGTTATAGCTGAAAAGGATGAGGATAGTAATGAGTAAGAGAAAGATATTTTTTATACAAGAGGACAATATGGAGGCTACAGAAGCCTTTAGAACAGTGAGAACTAACCTTGCTTTCCAAAATGATAAAGAGATAGGTAGAAAGATAATGGTAACAAGCTCTATTCCAGGAGAGGGAAAATCTACTCTAGCTGGAAACTATGGTGCCAGTCTTGCTATAGCTGGGAAAAAAGTACTTCTAATAGACTGTGATATCAGAAGACCTAGAGCACATGAGAGCTTTGGAATAAAAGTAGAGAGAGGATTAGAATCAGTACTTACTGAAAATGTAAATCCTAAGGATGTAATCTTAAAAGATATTATACCTAATTTTGACCTGCTACCTACTAAGCATATGAGGTACAATGTAACAGAGTTATTTATTGGAGATAAGATGAAAGAGGTAATCTCTAGCTTAGAAAATGAGTATAATACTATCATTCTAGATATGCCACCTCTAGCAGTAGCTTCAGATGCTGCTATCCTATCTAAATATGTAGATGGTGTAGTAGTAGTAGTAGCTTATGACCAAGTAGCAAAAAGAGAGCTTGAATTTACAAAAGAGATGCTATCTAATGCAGGGGCAAATATCTATGGATTTGTTGTAACTAAGGTAGATAAAGGTGGATTATCTTATGGAAACTATGGATATTACAATAATTACTATTATTCATACTACCAAGAGTACTACAGTGACAGTAATGGAAATAGAAAAAAACACACTGTAAAGAAACCTAAGAGTAAGTTTGGTAAATTTATACATGATATAAAAGAGCAGTATAAAAGACAATTTTCAGGAGACTTGAAAGGGAAAAAATAATGGTTGATATTCATTCACACATACTTTTTGGAATAGATGATGGACCAATAGAGATAGAAGAGAGCATAGATATGATAAGACAGGCAGTATCTGTAGGATATACAGATATTGTCTGTTCTTCACACTATCTGATAGGTAGATTTGAAAATCTTAACTATGATAAAAACTTTGAGATTTTAAAAAATAGAATCCTAGAGGAAAAAATTCCTTTAAATATTCATAAAGGTAATGAGTTTGCCTTAGATCCAGAGTTTTCAGCTCATGAAAATAGAATAAATAAGATGGCTGGAAGTAGATATATACTGGTGGAATTAAAGGATGAACTTATATATGGAGCCTGTAAAAGTTTTTTTAAAAACGTTATAGCTAAAGGATATATTCCAATTTTTGCCCATGTAGAGAGATATCCTCATATCAAGGTACAGGAATTTAGAGAATTAGTAGATATGGGAGTGGTCCTACAGATGAATATTAGAATGGCAGTTAACCCTATACCTAAGGCTAAATATCTATTGAAGAATGGGTATATCTCAATAATAGCTACAGATAGTCACCGTATGGGAAGAAGAGACTACAATATAGATGAGTATTTGAAAAAGTTGGAGAGTTCTTTAGGTAGGGAGCTTTTTCAAGTGCTTATGGAAGAGAATCCAAGAAAAGTGATAGAGGATAAAGAGATAGTTACAGAGATAAAGTATGAGGGAGATGGCGATGAAGAGAAGAAAGTTAATGGGATTGGCAGCATTTTTAGCAATTTGTTCAACAAGTTTTTCAAGTGATTTCTTTACTCTAGATGATGTACTAAACAGAGTAAAGGATACAAACCCACAGATTAGAGCCCAAAAGATGAATGAGGAGAGCAAAAGAGAGCTAAAAGAGAAAGCTTGGAAAAACTTAGTTACTCCACCAGTAAATCTATCAAATGAAGATGAATGGGAAGTAGTAGAAAAATATGGAGTTGGACTTAAAGAGTTAGAAATGTATTTACCCATATTTGAAGGTGGAAGAACATTAAATAACTATAAAAAAGCAAAAACTCAATATGAGATAGTTCAAAAAGATAGTGACTTAGTAGGGATAGCAGCTCAAGAGGCAGCAGTGGCAAAATTCTTTGAAGCATTGAACTACAAAAAACAGATAGAGATAACTGATAAGGCAATAGAGGCTTTAGAAAAACAAAGAGAAAGAATATCTGATCTATATAATAATGGTAAATTAGTACCAAAGTCAGAGTTATTAAAGATAGAAGCTGATATAGAGAATAATAGAGGTATTAACTTAGAGAATAAGCAGAAAGAGGAAGCTAGCCTAGGAGAGTTAGCAAGATTATTAAACTATCCAGTAAATAGTCCATTGGAATTAAAGGATTTTAATCCATTACAATTTTTAGAGGCAAAGGCTCATATTACCGAGGAAAATAAGACACCTGTGGAGAATACTCTACTAGGTTCTAAGGAAGCTCTAAAATTAGATAGTGCTAACTATGATGTAAAGATAGCAAAGGCTGCATTATATCCCACTATTTATACAAAATATACATATAGATATAGATATAATGATAATGGAACTTTAAGAAAATATGATGCTGATAAAAGAGATATATTTGAAGTAGGATTTAGATGGGTACTTGCTTGGGGAGCTGACTTAGATAATGTAAGATCTCAAGAGTATCTATATGAGAAAGCTAAGATAGAGTATGAGGATAACTTAAAGGGAATATCTCTTGATATGAAAAATAAGTTAGGAGAGATAAAGGCTCTATATGGAAAATCTTTAGCTATGGAGAAAAGAGCTAACTTACTTCAGGAGAATATGGATATAGATAGTATGAGATATGAGAATGAATTACTTACAACTTTCGACTACTTGAACTCTGTAAATAGTTTTAGAGAGGCTCAAGAGGATTACTATGAGTTACAAAGAAAGCTTGTATTAGCAGTAATAGAGTATGAAAATCTATATAGATAGGGAGAATAAATAATGGAGAGTGGAATGAAGAAGAAAATAGCTATAGGAGCTATAGTTATTGCATTAGTAGGTTATGGAGCCTATAAGATGAATATTTTAGGAACTACTGAGGTAAAGGTAGCTAGAATAGAGGTAGGAGATCTTTCAGATATGAACCTATATACAGGAATGGTAGTACCTGGAGAGATAAAACCTGTATATATCTCAGCTCCAGCAGTAATAGAGAGAATCTTAGTAAAAGATGGAGAGGAGATTACAAAAGATACAGAGCTTATACTATTTAGTAACAAAAGTATAATGGAAAATGATAAGGCTCTTAGAGTAAATGAACTAGATATACAAAATGTGAAGTTACAGATAGCTGACTTAGATTCTGGTTCTATGAAATTGGAATTAGATAACAGAGAGTTGGAGATAAAAAATCTAGAAGAGAAGATAAAAGCTGATATGAGAAGATTACCAGTAGTGACAGAGGAAGCTAGAACTCTTCAAAAAAGAGCAGAAGCATATATGCAACTACTATCTAAAGATGGAGTATCAGCAACTGAAGCAAGTAGAATAAATACTGAATCGGGAAGAAAACAGGTAGAGTTAGAGGATTTAAAAACTAACTTAGAGTTAAATAGACAAAAACATCAACTTATGGTAGTAAGTTATGAGAGTTTAAAAAGAGAGTTAAATATAGAAGAGGCAAAATTGAGATCTAGTCTTGAGAAGTTAGAATTGGAAAATGAGACATTAAAGATTAGAGAGAAACAATTAAAAGAGCCACTTACTGCTGGAGTAGATGGAGTAGTAGTAGGAATAGATGTACAGGAAGGAAGTGTAACACAACCTGGAGAGAGATTACTAGCTGTATCTACAACTGGTGGAAATAGAGTAAATGTAGAGGTACCTCTATACCAATCTTCTGCTATAGCAAAGGGGCAACCAGCTATAATAGTATCTAGAGATAGTGATGGGGATAAGCAATATAAAGGTAAGGTAGAGAAAGTTTCTACTGCTGCTGTAGATAGTAAATACTCTAAAACTAAGGAAAAAGTAATTCAGGTAGAGGTATCAATAGATGAGGAAAATGATTTAAGACCTGGATTTATAGCTGATGTAGAGATCAGTGGACAAGCTAAAACAGCTGTACCAGTTGTAAATAGTTTCTCAGTAATAGAGGAAGATGGAGAGTACTTCGTATATATCAATGATGGTGGAAGAGCTAGAAAACAAAAGGTAAATGTAGGAGCTAGAACAGTAAATAGCTATGAGATACTAGATTTACCAGTTGGAACACAGGTAATAGTAAATCCATTTAAAGTTAGAAACGGTGAAAAAATAAGGGTTGTTGAGTAAGATGAAGATGATATTCTGGTTTGCATGTAAGATGCTTTTGGGGAATAGTAAAAGAGCTATATTTCCTTTTTTAGGAGTAGTAGGAGGAATAACTGCACTTATTATGTCATTCTCACTAGGAGCAGGGGGAGAGGAGATAATATCTACTAATCTTTCAGCTATAGGGAGCAATAGAATAATGATAGGTGGGCAGGAGATGAGTGCTAGGGATATGCAGATAATAGAGAACTATCCCTTTGTAGAGTACACACTCTTTCCTGGAGCTAGAGAAAACAGTGGAAACAATATATTTATTGGGTATTCTCAAAAGGCACTTATGGCATTGGGACTTAGAAATCTAGGAGATAGAGAAGTCATACTAGATAAGAATCAGTTTCCAGATAAGCAGCCAGGAGATAGGGTAGACCTAGTTACAGAAAATGGAGTAAGAAGTTTTACTGTAGCAGGAATCTATGAAGAGAAAAACCCTTTTGAACTGATGAAACAGGGAAATAGAATAATAGTTTCTCAAGGATATTTTGAGAGGCTATTTGGAAAATATAGGTATAATGAACTCATTGTATCTTTTGATAAAAACGAAGATGCTGAGGACCTAATCCCTTTACTACTAAAGAGATTTAATGAGGATAGAAGAAGTTATGGACAGGTGAGATTACTTGAAACACCTGAAGTATATAAAAGAATTGTTAAAATTCAAAGAATGGTAAAAAATACATTGGGTATTCTATCTTTTATATCTCTATGTATTGGAGGATTTGGTATAATGAACCTAATAGCAGGGGGAGTGAGAGCTAGAACTGGACATATAGGTATACTAAGAGCTATGGGTATGTCTAGAGAAAATATCGTAAAGATATTTTTAGCAGAGGGAGTTATTATCTCTATAATAGGATCACTTTCAGGTGTTATAATAGGTGTAATAGGTGCTATCTTAAGTGGAAAACTTATAATGATACCACCACAATTTAATGTGTTACAAATTTTATTTGCTCTAGTAGTCTCTTTGGCATTTGGTATAGGAATGGGAGTGTATCCAGCAAGAAAAGCTGGTAATATAGCTATTACAGATGCACTAAGAGATATTTAGATATATTTATTACAATTAGGAGGGAAGAAAATGATGAAAAAATTATTACTAGGAAGTTTACTAGTTTCATCTGCCGCTTTAGCAGTAGGACCAGAAGCAGCTGTTACTTCATCAGCTGCAGTATCATCTAACGAAGTAGGAACAGGAAAATATTTCTACATAGCTCAAAATTATCAAGAGCTAGCAGCTGTTCCAGGATTTACTATGAGTGCTCCAGCAGGATTAGTTCCAGGTAAAGGAGTAGTATTTGCAGGTATTGGAGGACTTCATACTAATGGTAAGAAAGGAAACGATACTGACGGATCAATGGCAGTAGGATTTGGATACGGAAATCCTTATGAAACAGTAGGAGGAGCTGTATCATTATCACTAGGAAGTATCAATCCTGATGATGGAGGAGCATTCAACAGAGGATCTCTTAACCTATCTTTAGGACACAACTTCTCACAATATGGATTAGGAGTAGCAGTTGGGGTAAACACTATAGACTTATGGCATGACAATGGTAAAGATGAGATGGATGAAAGCTACTATACATCAGTAACTAAATTATTACCAAATGATGTAGCACCAGTTGTTGTAACAGCAGGATTAGGAAATAATGACTTTGCAAAAGTAAACGAAGATGGAGATAAGAAAGATCACGTATATCCATTCGTGTCAGTTGCAGCATATGTAATGCCACAATTAAGCTTAATCGCTGACTATACAAGTGGAGTAACTACTTTAGGAGTAGGAATTGTTCCATCACCAAAATTACCAATAACTATCACAATGGGAGCTTACAACGTAAACAAACAAACTGTTGATACAGGAAATGACAAAGTATCTTTCGTAGGTTCTCTATCTGCATCATATGCATTCTAATTTTAGAGAAAATTAAAAGGAGGAATAAGAATGAAAAAATTATTAGTACTTGCTTTAATGACATTATCAGTAGCAGTATTTGCAGCTGATGAGAATACATCTTCTGATTCAACTACTGGAACTACAACTACTTCAGTAGGAGGAGCAGCACCTGCAGCAGCACCAGTTAGTGTTGGAGAATCTTTCATGGGAGCATTCGGAATGGGATCATCATCTCCAGCTGGAACTTCATCTTCAAACTCAGTAGGTTCAGTATCTTCTGGAATGTCTTCAATAGGATCAAACACAGTAAATAACGTAACTGTAACTACTCCATACTCTTACAAATAAGAGCTATTAAAGATTCTTAAGTTTAAATCAAAAAATAGAATAATTCAATAATATAAAAGGAAAAAAGTTTACTTCCAATCGCTAGTGCTTACGCAATGCTCATTACAGTAAATTTTTTTCCTTTTTCTTTACTCTGATTTCAATTTAAGAAAATTAGAGATATATAAAAATCATTCTTGATTTATTTTAAATTATATTAAAATTTTGATATTAAGTTTATAAATTTTTAGAAAATTTCTTTTCAACTTATAAAAATTATAGTATAATAGTAAAATATTATAAATTTAATTAGGAGAAAAGAGAATGGCAAAAGAGAAAGAAGAGTATGGATTATTTACTGCTATTGCTATGATAGTTGGAATAGTAATAGGTTCAGGTATATTTTTTAAAAGTGATAACATATTAGTATATACCAATGGAAGTATAATAAAGGGAGTGGCAGTATTTGTAATAGCCGCTATTGGAATAATATTCGGAAGTCTTGCTATAGCTGTTTTAGCAACAAAAACTACTAAGCCTGGTGGAGTTATTACCTATGCAGATGAGTATGCAGGAAGAAAAATAGCTGGAGCTTTTGGATGGTTTCAGGTATTTATCTACTATCCATCACTATTAGCTGTGGTATCTTGGATAGTTGGGGTATATATGTGTATGCTTATGGGGTGGGAAGCTACTCCAGAGAGAATGGCAATAATAGGAGCAATAGCATTTTTAGGATGCTATACTATCAACTATTTCTCAGCATTACTAGGAGGATTTTTCCAAAACTTTACTACTATATCTAAAGTTATTTTAATAGGAGTATTGGCTATAGCTGGATTTAAATATGGAGATCCTAAGATTATAACTAATGCAGAGATGCTAGCAGCTGGGGGGGCACTAGCTTGGTTGGGAGCTCTAGCTCCAATAGCTTTTTCATATGATGGTTGGGTAGTTTCTACCTCTATATCACATGAGATAAAAAACTCTAAAAAAAATCTACCAATAGCTCTTATAATAGGACCTATATTTGTATTGGTAGCATATGTACTATATTTTGTGGGAATAAGTATCTTAGTTGGTCCAGAAAGAATAATGGAACTAGGGGATGCCCATGTAAATGAAGCTGTAACTATGTTATTTGGAACAGCAGGAGCAAAGATATTTTTAATCTTCATAATATTTTCAGTGTTGGGAACTCTTAATGGATTTACATTAGGATTTTTAAGAATGCCTTACTCACTAGCTATTAGAGGAATGTTTCCAATGGCAGAAAAGATTAGCTATTTAGAGGAAGGACATCATGTACCTAAGTTTTCAGCTAAGATAGCTTTTGTAATTACAGCAGTATTTATAGTTATTAACTACATAGCTCAAAAGTATAATCTAATACCAAACTCTGATATTTCAGAGATTCCTATAGTAGCTAGTTATATTTTATATATTATTCTTTATTTCTGTGTAATTAAATTATATAGAAAAGGAGAAGTAGATGGAGCTATAAAAGGATTAATAATCCCTATAATAGCTATTTTAGGTTCTTTGATAATAATAGTAGGGGGATTACAAAATCCAATGACATTTATTTATTTAGGAATTTGTGCTGTTGTTATATTGATAGCTTTAAAATATTTGAGCAATAAAAAAATTGCCTAAATTAAATAAATCCTGTATAATATCTCATGTGTAAAAAATTATGGAGGAAAAGAAAAGTGAGAGAGTTAGATGAAAGAAGGATTTATGAAGAAGAGGATGAGATAGATTTAATGGAGCTTTTTCATACAATATTAAAGCATAAGGTAAAGATAGTTATAGTAACTATAGTAGTTATGTTATTATCTACTTTAGGTGGATATATCTATAATAGATTAAATAGTTTTAATACAGCTATTATAGGTTTTAATTATCCAGAGTTACAAAAAGGAAAAAATCCAGATGGTTCAATATTTTTAAGAACTGATATTATACCTCTAGATGTAATTAATGATACTTATAATATGTACCAAGAGAAATTAGGCGGAAAAAAATTAGATGATTTTAGAAACTCTATAGAGGTAGAAGGAATAATACCAGATTCTACACAAACCCTTATAGATAATGCATTAAAAAGAGGAGAAACTCTATCTTTTACTGCTAGTAACTACAGAATTAAGATTAAAGAAAAAGATAAAGAGATATTAAATAAGTTAATAAATGATTCAATAAGTAGTTATATTACTAAGCATAAACCCAATTATATAATTCAAACAATAGGAGATGAAATATATAATTATGACTATAGTGACAGCTATATCTTATTGGATGAAAGATTAAAAATGATGGAAATGGCTATAGCTTCTTATGAAAATAAAAATTATATCTCTACTAAATTGGGATACTCTTTTGGAATGATAAGTGAAAGAATAAGAAATTTAAAAAATGTAGAATTAAAAGATTACTATTCATATTATTCAATAAATGGACTTTCAAAAGATAGCAATAATAAATTACTTAGAGTAGATTCTGAAATTCAAGATCTAATACTTGAAAATCAAGCTTTAAATGGTAAAGTAGAGGTTTTAGATGAAATGTTACACAATTTTAAACCTACTCAGAAACAAATAGTAATACCTAATATAGCAAATGAAGGAGTAGATATTGAGGATAAAAATGATTACTATTCAAAGTTGGTAGAAGATTATGTAGCATTAAATAATAATATAGAAGACAATAAAGTAAAAATACAACTATTAGAAAATAGTAAAGTAGATATTAAGGCACCTAGTGCTGAAGAGATTAAAAATTTAGATGATAAATTAAGAGTTGTTGTAGAAAAAGCAAATAAAATAATAGAGGATATGAATATTTTAAGTAGAGAGTATATTGACTCTACTTATTCAGATATGATAAAAATAGTATCTCCAGTTACTACAGACACAGAAGGAAAGCCATTAATATTATTTGTAGGTGTGGGAGCTGTGTTAGGAATAATGTTAGGAGTATTTTTAGCATTTATGGCGGAGTTTATAAGAAACTATAGAAATAAGTATTCAAAATAATAATATGGGGAATAGTTAAAAACTATTCCTTTTTTTGATAACTAGGAGGTAGCTATGGAAAGAGTATTTCTTTATGATATGGACAGAGTTTTGCTTATATTTTTACTTTTAGCAGATTTAGAAAAGGATAATATTACTTATATAACTTATGAAGGAAAAGAGAAAATCTTAGAAAAACTTGTAGGACAAAAGATAGTATTAGAAAAATCTAGAATGTATGCTAAAAATCCCAAATTTAATAGATTTAAAATGGCTAGCTATATAGGAGATATAAGGCATGAATTAGCTCCACTTCTTAATAGGATAGAGAAGGGAGAGAGTGAGCTATATGGTATGGATAATCTTGAGCTTGGAAGAAGAGTATTCTATAAAGAGAAAATAAATGTTATAGAGGAAGGGACTTTAAACTATATGCCATATAAGGCAGCTCCTAGTGGTATGAAAGAGAAGATACAGGATATTATAGCCAAACTCTATGGAATAGGAGAGAGAAAAGTTTTGATGGGCTATGGAGATAGATGTAAAAAAATCTATCTCACATCTTCACTTTGTGAGAAAATACCTCAAGGGCTTGAAGATAAAGCTGAGGTAATAGATCTTCAAGAGCTATGGAATAAAAAAAGTGAAAATGAAAAGAGATTGATAAAAGATGTTTTTAGTTTTAATGAGGAGATATTTCAAAAGGTAGATGGAGAAACAGTTATGCTCTTTACCCAACCTATGTCAGAGGATGGAATAATTTCAGAGGAGAGAAAGATAGAACTATATAGTAAAGTATTAGCTAACTATTCAAATAAGTCTATTATAATAAAACCTCATCCAAGAGAAAAAACAGATTATTCTAAATATTTTAAAGAGTATTATGTGATGAAAGAGAAGTATCCAGTGGAACTTTTAAGTGTTATGGGAATAAAACTAGAAAGAGTGGTTACTCTTTTCTCCACAGCTGTATTTGGTTTTGGAAAAGATGTAGCAATAGATTTTTATGGAACAGAGGTAGATGATAAACTCTTTGAAAGATTTGGAAGTTGTGATAGTATAATGATAAGAAATGTAGAGCTTTAAAAATAGGAGAAAATAATGAGTAGTGGAGGAAAAATAACTAAAAATATAGCTTGGCTTATGTTTGACCAAGTATTTATACTGTTGTTACAATTTTTAGTAGGAATAAAAATTGCCAACTACTATGGGGCAGAACTCTATGGAAAATATAATTATGCTGTATCTCTAGTAGCATTTTCAGCAATACTATTTGAGTTGCTCAATAGTAGGGTAATAAAAAAGCACTATACAGAGGATAACTTCAATAATGTTATCTTCAATGTGAATTTTTTTCGTAACAGTATGGCAGGGATAATAATATTTATACCTGTAATTTTAAAATTTACAGTTGGTATGGATAATCTTCTTTTCTATATGCTACTGCTTATCTGTTTAGATAATATACTTACTACAGCAACCTATGGGATAGAAAACTTTTTTGAGTTTAAACTAGAATCTAGAAGAATAGTTATCTCCAATAATATAGTAAAGATAATATCCTATACACTTCAATATATTGGAATGCTATTTGGAGTGGGGATAATAGCTGTTCCTGCCATAAGGTGCATAGGTAGCCTTATAAGAATGGGAATATTGAAATTTCAATATAGAAGAACCTACTTATCAAAACTTTCAAATATAGAGAGAAGGATAGATAAAAATCTACTCTATCAGATAATAGATGAAGGGAAATTTTTGTGGGTAACCTATATATCATTTTTAGTCTATACTCAAGTGGACAGACTTATGATAAAATACTATATGGGAGTAGCAGATGTAGGGATATATACAATAGGAGTGCAGCTATCTACTATCTTAGCTATACTTTTAGGTCCTGTACAAAATTCACTTTTTCCTAAGATGATGGAGCTGTATAGAAAGGATTATAAGGAGTATTACCAATTTTATCTTTTTTCTAATACTCTAGTGACACAATTTTATTTTATAATAACCTTAGTATCAATAGTTGTAGTAAAATATACCTTTGGATATGTATATGCACAGGAATATAGTCCAGCAATAGGAGTTTATACTATTTTAGCAGTATCAATATTTATAAAGGCTAATGGTTCATTGCAGACTGGACATATGACACTTAAAAATATAACTAAGAAAAGTTTTTATAAGACACTTATAAGTCTTATACTAAATATAATTTTAAATGCTCTCCTTATACCTAGATACGGAATAGATGGAGCTGCTATTGCCACACTTATTACTCAGTTTACAGCTCTATTTTTAATAGATTTCTTTATAGCAGAGTATAGGGAGCAAGCTTGGATTCAATTAAAATCATTTAATACTTTTTATCTTTTAAAGGAGATTATGAAAAAATATAGAAGTAGAAAGGAGAAGCAAAATGTATAAAGGGAAAAAAATATTGGGAATAATACCAGCTAGAGGTGGAAGTAAGGGGATACCTTCAAAAAATATAATAGAGATATATGGGAAACCACTTATACAATATTCAATAGAGTGTGCTAATTCATCAAAATATTTAGATAGGACAGTTATTTCTACTGATGATTTGGAAATAAAAGCTGTGGCAGAAAAATTTGGTGGAGATGTTCCTTTTATGAGACCTGCAGAGTTAGCTCAAGACACATCTAAGACAATAGATGCAGTGGTGCATGCTATAAATTGGCTAAAGGAGCATGGAGAGGAGTATGATTATCTAGTATTACTTCAAAATACTGTACCTCTTAGAAAAGGTTGGCATATAGATGAGGCAATAGAAAAGCTTTTTGAAAGTGATGAGAAAAGCCTTGTAAGTGTTACAGAAGTTGATGAGAACCCAGTACTTATGAGAACTATTAATGAAGATGGAACTGTAAAAAATCTTCTTTCATTAAATAGTACAATGAGAAGACAGGATTTTCCAAAGTTCTATAGAGTAAATGGAGCTATATATATTCAAGAGTTAAATGAGGATTTTGGTTTAGATACAAGTCTTAATGATGGTAGACTTGCCTATGTGATGAATGAAAAATACTCAGTGGACATAGATACATATCTTGATATTAAAAAGATAGAGTACTATCTAGATCAAGAACTTAATAATAAATAAGAGTACAAAAATATTTATTTTCTCTATATATTATGATATAATAATGAAGAATAAATCTTTATTATAGTATAGGAGGAAAGAGAAATGAATGTTGAGAAAATTAGAAAAATCTGTGTAATAGCTTTTATTGTAGTTGGACTAGCTTGTATATTTGTAGAGAAAGCTAATGCACCTAAAGAGTATACTGGTGTAGGAGATGGATTTAATGATGAGATTACTGTAACAATACTTGCTAAGAAAAATTCTAAAGGTGAAGTTAGAATCTCTGATATAAAATATACACATGATGATACAGCAGCAATAGCTGACCCAGCAATAGGACAATTAATTACTCAAATAAAATCTACTCAAGATATATCAAAACTAGATACAGTAGCAGGAGCAACATATAGCTCAGAGGGATTTATAATGGCTGTAGAGGATGCTGTATCTAAGATAGAAGACTAGAATTAGAATTTAAGAAATTGGAATAAATTAAAATAAATCAAGAATGACTTTTGTTTAAAGAATAAAGAGTAAGAATTTACTTTTATTCTTCTTAATCTATGTCATTCTTTTTTTATTTTTGTAACAAATTTGTCACAAATATTCAGTATAACAAAATCTGCTACTATCTCGCGTAATGGAAGTGGTAAGTATTTTATCTCTTTGTTATGTGAAACTGATATTCAAGAATTACCAAAAACTAATTCATCAGTAGGAATTGACTTAGGTATTAAAGATATGGCTATTTTATCTACTGGAGAAAAAATTGAAAATCTTAAATTTAGAAAACAATTAGAAGATAAACTAAAAAGAGAACAGAGAAAACTTTCTAAAAGACTTCTAATTGCTAAAAAAGAAAATAGAAAATTAAGCGAAGCTAAAAATATATTGACTGAAGGTCTAAGAATAAAACAAGCAGTCTAAAAATAAAAAGAACCGTAGGAACTACGGGGTTAGCTTGGTAAATATAGTTGGCTAACAAAAGCAACTACTTCCCAAGAAGAAGCTCCCACTTCAAAAATTACAAAGTAATTTTAAGTGGGAGAGGTTCACAATATAAAAAATCATAGAATTCTCATAAAAAATAGTATAAAATATTATAAAAATAAATCATTTAGGGGGTAGAGTATGAAAATAGGATTAGTTCTGGAAGGCGGAGGAATGAGAGGTGTCTATACAGTAGGAGTACTAGATGCTTTTAGAAAATATAACTTTATGCCAGATTATGTAATAGGAGTTTCTGCTGGAGCTTCTAATGCAGCTTCATATATATCTAAGCAAGACGGAAGAGCACTTAGAACTAATATAGATTATATAGGAGATAAGAGATATCTTAGTTGGAGTAACTACTTAAAAACAGGTTCCCTCTTTGGAATGGATTTTTTATATGAAGAGATTCCAGAAAGGCTAGATCCTTTTGATTATGATAGCTTCTTTGCTAATCCATGTGATTTTAAAGTGGGAGTTACCAATGCAGAAACTGGAAAAGCAGAGTTTTATGGGAAGGACTCCATACATGATGGAGCAACTATATTGAGAGCTTCATCTTCTATTCCTTTAGTAGCTAATCCTGTAACTTATAGAGGAAAAATATATTTCGATGGGGGAACATCAGCTCCTATACCTGTATCACAAGCCTTAAAAGATGGTTGTGATACACTTATAGTAGTTTTAACTAGAGATAGAAATTTTATAAAGCCACCACTAAAATGTTTTCCTTTAGTAGCTTGGAAGATGAGAAAATATCCAGCAATGGTGGAACTATTAAAGAGACATCATAAAGTATACAAAGAGAATCAAGAGGAGATAAGAAGATTAGAAAAAGAGGGAAAAGCTATGGTTATAGCTCCCTCTGCTCCTCTAAAAATAGATAGATTTGAGAAGAGCAGAGAGAGATTATTGGCTGTCTATCATCAAGGATTTGCTGATGGAGAAAAATTTATAAAGAATTTTAAGTATTAATCTAAAATATTATTTAATTTAAACTCATTTACATGTTTTTCAGAGTCAAGAATAAATTTATCTAAAAATTCAATATGAGCTAAAACGCTTTCTTTACCAGGACCACCTAGTGTGGTTCTTTTTTCTACACAGTTTTTAATAGAGATAGCTTCATAGATATCATTGTCAAAAAGTTCAGAGAAATTTTTATAATTTTCAAGAGTTAAATTTTCAAATGTAGTATTATTATCAATACAGTAAGCTACCATACTTCCTACTATTTTATAGGCATCTCTAAAGCTCATTCCCTTTTCTGTCAAGAAATCAGCTACATCAGTGGCATTTATAAATCCTTGAGAGGCAGCTAAAAGTATATTTTCTTTTTTAACTGTGAGAGTATGGAACATTCCTATAAATACATTTAAACAAGCTTTTACAGTATCTAGGGCATCAAAGAAATTTTCTTTATCCTCTTGCATATCCTTGTTATAAGCTAGAGGTATTCCTTTCATTGTTGTAAGTAGAGCCATTAAGTCTCCAAATACTCTTCCACTTTTTCCTCTAATTAATTCAGCAGCATCTGGATTTTTTTTCTGAGGCATAATACTACTTCCTGTAGAGAAGGAATCACTTAGTTCAATATATCCATAATCATTGGAACTAAAGATAATTATCTCTTCACAAAAACGTGAAAGATGAACCATAATAAGTGAAAAAGCATTCATAATTTCTATTAGATAATCTCTATCACTTACACTGTCCATACTATTCCAAGTAGGAGCTGTAAATCCTAGTTCTGAAGCTGTAAACTCTCTATCTAGAGGATAAGTAGTACCAGCTAGGGCGGCAGATCCAAGTGGAGATGTATCAGCTAAACTTATAGCATTAGAAAGTCTTATATAATCTCTTCTAAACATCTCAGCATAAGCTAGGATATAGTGAGCAAAAGATACAGGTTGAGCTTTTTGTAAATGAGTAAATCCTGGCATATATGTAGATAAATTTTCCTTAGCCATAGAGTTTATAACTTCTAATAAATCTAAAAGTAGAGCCTGTACTTTTACAACTTCATCTTTAGTAAATAATTTCATATCTACAGCAACTTGGTCGTTTCTACTTCTTCCAGTGTGTAGTTTTTTTCCTATATCTCCAATTCTATCAATAAGTATTTTTTCAATGTTCATATGAATATCTTCATACTCAATAGAAAATACTATTTTTCCATCTTCTATATCTTTTAATATCTCTTTTAAAGTTTTTTCAATAAGTTTTGAATCTTCTAGAGGTATTATTCCTTGTTTTCCTAATCCTCTTACATGGGCAATACTTCCCATAATATCATACTTATATAATCTTTTATCAAAATTGATAGATGAATGAAAATCTAAAATTAAATGACTTGCTTTCTCTTTAAATCTTCCAGAAAAAAATTGCATAATTGCCTCCTAAATTTTTTGTTTAATTTTTATAGAAACTAAAATAGATATTTGAATTATTATACATACTATTAAAATAATATAACTTTGGAAAAAACCACCGACTAAAAATCCAATAAATGCTAATATACCATTTAAAATGGCATAGAAAATCTGAGTTCTAACATGCTCTATATGACTACAACCAGAACCAGCAGAAGCAAGGATAGTTGTATCAGATATAGGAGAGCAGTGGTCTCCAAATAATCCACCTGATAATATAGCTCCAATAGTAACATATAGAGGGGCATTAAGTGTCATAGCCATAGGGATTACAATAGGTATCATTATGCTGTATGTTCCCCAAGAGCTACCAGTAGCAAATGAGATTATACATCCTAATATAAAGGCTATTGCAGGAATAAGTCCACCAGATAGATTTATACTTTTCATAAAATGAACTATATAATCAGCAGAACCAAGATGCTTATTAACTGTTCCTAAAGACCAAGCTAGAATAAGTATTATTGCTATTTGAGTCATTTTAGTAACTCCATTTAAATAGATAGAAAAAATTTCTTCAAAGGATTTACTTTTGTTTATTAACATCATTATAGCTAAAACTACAGCTGCATATAGATAACCACTACTTAAAGCTGCTCTAAATTCACTTCCAGAAAATCTTCTGAACATAAAATCATATCCAAGCATAACAAATAAAGTAGTAATTAGAATAAGTATAGGTAGCCAAACATATATAGGCTTAGCATTTTCTACAATATACTCTTTTTTCTCTTTAATTTCAAGCTCAATATCATTAGCTATATTTTCCTCTGCTACTTTCATAGGACCAAAATCTAATTTCATAAGAGCTAATGCTGGAATAATCACTAGAGCAAGAATTGGATATATATTAAATGGGATTGCTTTTACAAAAGCTCCATAATCAGATATGGTTAAACCAAGAGTTTCAAATTCTTTTTGTAAAAGTCCAATTATGAATACCCCCCAACCAATAAAAGGTACAAGAACTGCTATTGGTGAAGATGTAGAATCTAAAATAAAAGCTAATTTTTCTTTTGATACTTTTAATTTTTTAAAAAATGGAGCAAATATAGGTCCTACAATTAATGGTGTTCCAAGGTCAGAGAAAAATATTATAATTCCAGCTAAATAAGCAGCTAGTTGTGCTTTAGTTTTAGAATTTATAAGTTTTCCAACACTTTGAGCAAAAGCATAAGCTCCACCAGAACGCATCATAAGTTCTATAAATCCACCAATAAATAGCATAAGGACAATAACTCCAGCATTGTAACTATCAGTTAATTGCTTCAAAAAATAATCAGTCATCAGTGCTTTTGTAGTTGCTAGAGGATTGTAGTTGAGTAAAATCATAACTCCAGCAAATACACTTGTAAATAGTGATAAAATAACATTTTTAGTCTTAATTGCCATAGCTACAGCTATAATTATAGGCAATATAGATAAAAAACCAAAATTTTCCATATAAAACCTCCCCTTAGTATAAAATTATAAATAAAAAAACCAGCTATAATAGCTGGTAAATTTTACAAAAGAAAAGCCAATAGATAAACTATTGGCTAAATAAACAAAATATGCTCATAGAGTGGTACTCTAATCTTTACAAAATAAGACCTAGCCATAATTAAAAATATATTAAATTATAATTATAATATGTCTTTGCCTTAATTTCATCTTTCTCCCTCTCTAAAAATAATATGTTTAAGTATAAAGGAAAAAGATTAAAATGTCAATAAAAAATTACACTTGTATTAATTTAATGGTAGGATTTGAATCTCTACTCTTCTATTTTCTGCTCTTCCAGCAGCAGTACTATTAGTTGCTCTTGGATTGTTTATTCCATGTCCAACAGAAGTTACTCTGTATGATTCTACACCTTGAGAGATAAAATAATCTCTAACGCTATTAGCCCTTCTTTGTGATAGATCTAAGTTATAGCTAGCAGCTCCAGTATTATCAGTATAACCATTAACTACTATTCTAGTTTCAGGGTATTGTACTAATACAGAAGCAATGGAATTTAGTGGACCATAGAAGTTAGAAGCTATATTAGCACTATTAGTAGCAAAAGTTACTCCTCCAGGTAGATAAAGATTTAAGTTATCTCCCTCTCTACTTACTTCAACTTCAGTATTTTTTAATCTTTCTCTCAACTCTTTTTCTTGGTTATCTCTATATGCTCCCCAACCAAGTCCAGCAAGTGCACCTATACCAGCTCCAATAAGAGTTCCTTTAGTATCTTTACCTATAAGTTGTCCTATTAGAGCTCCAGCAGCAGCTCCTCCAGCTGTTCCAGAAGTTTTTTTATTAACAGAACCAGTTTCATCTAAAAAAGGAGATGAAGTACACCCTACTACTGTCATTCCTAATAACAAACTAGCTATTATTTTTTTTGTATTTTTCATGAAATTACCTCCCTATTAAAAATATACGAGACTACTCTTAATATATTATATAACAAAAAATAAAAAATATAAAAAAATTTTTAGAAATTTTTAAAAAAGTGTAAATAAAAAAGAAAAAAATATAACATAGAAAGAAAAAAATAATACCTATAAACTTAATAAAATCAAGGGGGAAATATGAAAATTAAAAAATAAATAATTTTTTTAAAAAAAGTGTTGACAGTTTTTGATATAGATGCTATAATTATTCTTGTCTTGAGAGAAAGGCGTCGGAATATAGCGCAGTCCGGTAGCGCATCTGCCTTGGGAGCAGGGGGCCGCAAGTTCGAATCTTGCTATTCCGACCATTAAATCTGCGGGAATAGCTCAGTTGGTAGAGCGTCAGCCTTCCAAGCTGAATGTCGCGAGTTCGACCCTCGTTTCCCGCTCCAATTAATGTGTCTGTAGCTCAGCTGGATAGAGCAACGCCCTTCTAAGGCGTGGGTCAGGAGTTCGAATCTCTTCAGACACGCCATAAAAAATTGGATCCATAGCTCAGTTGGTCAGAGCACTCGGCTCATAACCGAGTGGTCGCTGGTTCGACTCCAGCTGGATCCACCACTGCCCCGTTCGTTCAGTGGTAAGGACATCAGATTTTCACTCTGGAAACAGGGGTTCGATTCCCCTACGGGGTACCATTATTTAAATAAGTGTTTCTAAGGCTGGAAGGCTATCCTAATTGGTAAGGAACCGGTCTTGAAAACCGGCGCCGTAAGGCTTCAGAGTTCGAATCTCTGGTCTTCCGCCATAAAATATGCCCAGATAGCTCAGTCGGTAGAGCAGGGGACTGAAAATCCCCGTGTCGGTGGTTCGATTCCGCCTTTGGGCACCACTTGAAAAGGTCTCATAGCTCAGTTGGGAGAGCACCTGCCTTACAAGCAGGGGGTCACAGGTTCAAGTCCTGTTGAGACCACCATAATGGGGGTGTAGCTCAGTTGGTTAGAGCGCATGCCTGTCACGCATGAGGTCGCGAGTTCGACCCTCGTCACTCCCGCCATTTAGTTTATTAAGACATACTTATGTATGTCTTTTTTTACATATAAAAGTAATATAATGTTTTACATAGGATGTTATAATATTTAAAGACAATTTTATATTTAAAAAGGAGAATAAAATGAATACATTATTAAATATTATTTGGCTTTTTTTGGGTGGATTAGTTTTAGCATTAGAATGGGTAATAGCAGGAATACTTTGTATTATATTTATAATTACAATACCTTTTGCAAGAGGATGTTTTGAGATGGCAACTTCTTGTCTTACACCGTTTGGAAAAAAGGTACAGTTAAAGAGCAATTTTGGAGAACCAGCAAGACCAATTAGTGCTTTTTTATGGATAATATTTGCTGGGATATGGTTAGCAATATCCCATATATTGATAGGAATAACTCAATGTTGTACAATTATAGGGATACCTTTTGGAATACAAAATTTTAAGCTAGTTCAGGTGGCTTTTAATCCTTATAAATATACTTTAAGATAGTAAGTTTTATTAATTATAATAAAAAAGAAAGTTTTTAGAGTAGTAAAAATATACTATAAAAAAACTTTCTTTTTTTATTTTAGTTTATAAATATTTTAATAAAAATTATAATTTAGAAATTTCAGTTAAAATTTTATCAGTTATAGGAGTAAACATTGCTGATGAATCAGCAGATTCTTCTCCTCTAGTCATTCTAGCAAAACCTTTAGTCATAGGTAATTCTCCAAGAAGAGGTAATCCCATCTCTTTTAAGAAATCATGAGCTCCAGACTCTTCGTGGAAACTGATTTTAGTTTCACAACCAGGGCATATAATATAACTCATATTTTCAACTACTCCTAATACAGGAACATCTAATTTCTTAGTCATATTTACAGCTTTAGCAACTATCATAGAAACCATATCTTGAGGTACAGATACCATTACAATTCCATTTATAGGTGTAGATTGCATAACAGTAAGAGCTACATCTCCTGTTCCTGGAGGCATATCTATAAGAAGATAATCGAGGTCTTCCCATAATACTTCTTCCCAGAATTGTTTTACTGCACTACTAATAAGCGAACCTCTCCATACTACTGGTTGGCTTTCATCTTGAAGTAATAAGTTTAAAGAGATAATTTTTATTCCTTCTTTTGAAGTTACAGGGACAATATTTGTTCCATCTCCCATAGCCATTTGTCCAGTTACTCCCATAAGTCTAGGAATACTAGGTCCAGTGATATCGGCATCTAATATACCAACTTTATATCCTCTTTTTGCTAAATCTTTTGCAAGTAAAGTAGTAACAGTTGATTTTCCAACTCCTCCCTTACCACTCATAATTCCAATTACATTTTTTATATGATTTAATGGATTGTTAACAATTCCACAACTTTCTTTGTCCTTAGAACATGTACCATTTGAAGGACAAGTACTACAATTTGCCATTTAAATTTCCTCCTACTTAATATTTTAATTCCTTAGATAAATCATACACTTATAAAATATTTTTGTCAAATTTAAATTAACAATATTTAGATGGCAATTGATATAGGAGAATTATTCATTTTTTGAGTATAGATTTTACTTAATTCTTCCTCCGTTATATTTTTACTTGGAATATCTAAAATAATTTTTCCTTTATCTAGCATAACAATTCTATCAGCATATTTTATAGCATCTCTTAGGTTATGAGATACCATCAAAGCAGTAATTCTTTGTTTATTTATTAATTGTTTAGTTTTTTCCATAATAACTTTAGAAGTTTTAGGGTCTAGGGCAGAAGTATGCTCATCTAAAAGTAAAAGTTTAGGTTTTTTCAATGTTGCCATAATAAGAGAGAGAGCTTGTCTTTGTCCTCCAGAAAGAAATTTGACCTGAGTATCTAGTTTATTTTCTAGTCCTAAATCAACTTCTTTTAATAAAGTTATAAAGTCAGATATCTTATTTTTTTGTATCAATCTTTTAAGAGAGAATTTCTCACATTTTTTGCTAGCTAAAGAGATATTCTCTAAAATTGTAAGTGAAGGAGAAACTCCTTTAGAAGGGTCTTGATGTATTTTACTAATTCCAAAAGCTCTTTTTTCTTCTTTTAGATTGCTGATATCTATTCCATCTAAAAGAATAGAGCCACCATCATTTTCTAGTGAACCACTTATCAGATTAAAAAGAGTAGATTTTCCACATCCATTTGAACCTAAGACAGCTACAAATTCACTATCCTTAACTGTAAAATTAAAATTTTCAAATATAGTTGTTTCATTCTCTGTCCCAATATTAAAACTCTTGGATAAATTTTTTATTTGTAGCATCTTTTTTTCCTCCTTTTTTTATAAATTCTAAAATAGAGAGATTATTATAACCAATAAATAGAATTACAATAATAGCACTGATAGCCTTTAAATCTGTAGGAGCAAGTCCTATTTCTAATGCTAATCCACCTATAATTTTATAAGAAATAGCTCCTAAAATAGCTCTAGTTGTTCCATTTAGTTTTTTTGAATTTTTTAAAAAAGTATCTCCTATTATAATAGAAGCAAGAGCTGAAACAATTATAGAAGCTCCCATATTTATATCAGCAAATCCTTGTAATTGTCCCATAAGAGCCCCACTTACAGCAACAATTCCATTTGATAACATAAGTCCTAATAATTTGTAAGTATTACAGTTAACACCTAGGGATTTAACAAGAGTTTCATTATCTCCAGTAGCAATTAATAGATATCCTCTTTCTGTTTTTAGAAACATATCCATTAGAAATTTAATTAAAAGAACGATTACTATCAAAATCAAAATTATATTTCCATAATCAAAAATAGAAGAGTAATTATATAGAGGAATATTAGCTTTTCCATTTACTCTTAAGTTGACAGAGTAAAGAATAGTCATAGTAAGTATTCCTGCTAATATTGGAGCTATTTTCATTTTTATATGTAATGCATAAGTTAAAACACCAGCTAATGAACCAAAGATAAAAGATAGCAAAGTACTACTTATTGGGTCTAGTCCTAGTAACATAAATTTAGAAAATATAAATGCCCCAAATGGAAATGTTCCTTCTACTGATAAATCAGGAAAATCGAGTATTTTATATGTTATGAATACACCTATTGCAAGAACTGCAAATACAAGTCCTTGTTCTAGTGATATAGATAGTAATGCTCCCATTTTTTCTCCTTTCTATTCTATAAATGTAGCTCCAGAAAAAGCTTCTGAATTTTCTGAAAATTTTAATTTATTTAATGTATTTTTATTTACAACTTTTTTAGTATTTTTAGAAATCTCAACTGGAATATCTTGAACAGCAACTTTATCTACTAAAATTTTTTTAGCCATAGCCCCTGTTTGTCTTCCAAGTTCATAGTAACTAAGACCATCTGTCATTAATACTCCACCTTGGACATGAGCTTCTTCAGCTCCAATAGTTATTTTTTTGTTTTTTATAGCAGCTTTTGAGATTAAGTTTATAGCTGAAGCAACTATATTATCTGTAATAGTATAAAAACCATCAACTTTTCTTATAACAGAATTAACTGCCTGAGGAATATCATTAATATTATTGACACCTACTGGGATAATTTCGATATCTAATTTTTTACTAACTTTTTTAGCAGTATTTATTTGAACTTCTGAATTTGCTTCACTTGTATTGTAAATAATAGCAACTTTCTTTACTTTTGGATTAAGTTCTTTAAAAAGTGCTAATTGTTTTTCAATAGGGGCAGCATCTGAAGTTCCTGTTATATTACCTCCAACCTTTTCATTAGAATTTACAAGTTGAGCACTTACTGGGTCTGTAACAGCACTAAATAGAATTGGAATATCATCAGTAGCTTGTTTAGCTGCTTGAGCTGATGGAGTGGCTATTGCAAAAATAAGGTCTTTTTTATCTGCAACAAATTTTTGAGCTATCATTCCAGTAGTTCCAGTATCCCCTTGAGAATTTTTATAATCAATATTAACTTTAACTCCAAGCTCTTTTAATTCATCTTCAAATCCTTTTCTTACAGCATCAAGTGCTGGGTGTTCTGCAAATTGTGAAATACCAATTTCAAAAGTTTTTTCATTGGCATAACTTAAAAGACTAAGTATTAAAAATACTATTACTCCAAAGAATTTTTTTGTTTCCTGTCCTACTATTTGTTTCATAATTCCTCCTTTTGAGGAAATAAAAAAACCTTTTTACAAGAATTGTAAAAAGGTAATTAACAAAATATACGAAAAAGTATAGGAAGAAATTCCTACAACTATTTTTTTATTTTATTTTCCTACTATCCTACAATCCTACAAAATTTTTTTATTCCTACTACTATACTACTATTCTACATTTATTTTATTTGATTATATATAAAATTTTTTTAAATGTCAATATAAAATTTATTCATTAGGAACAGCTCTGTGCCCAAGTCCAATAACTACTTCATCAAGTCTAAACATACCAATAGTTAAAAATATACATACAGATAAGTGTTCTTGGCATCTAGCTATACCTATTTTTCCTCCTACATTAAAACCAACAGATTTATCTAAAATTTGATCAATAGCTTCTCTAGTAGCTCCTGTTACAGCTCCTTCATATACATGTGATTCAGAAATCAGTCCATTTCTTTTTGCAGCTACTAATGTTCTCTCTAATATTTTAGGAATAGATTCTACTACATTTCCACCAATATCTACAGCAGCTGTTTTTATTCCTTTTTTTGAATATTTATCTTTTAACTCCTGTTCTTCCTCTCTACTACTCATAGCCATTTCAACAGACACTTTAGCTATATCTTTACTTTTATATTGCATAAAAACTCCTCACTTTCAAAATTTTATAATTATATTATATCAAAAAATATAAAAAACTGTAAAAAAAATTTAAAAAAAGAAGTCTAAAAAGTTGTATAAAATTATTGAATATTTTATAGGAGTATGATATTATAAAAGATATAAAATTTAATAAAAACGCTTTTTATTGTTTTCAGTTTATATATTAAAACAGTAAAAAGTGTTTTTTTATTTTAGGAGGTAAATATGTCAAAACAAGAGAATAAAATGGGAACCCATAAAATGCTGCCGCTATTATTATCAATGTCTATACCACCAACTATATCTATGCTTATAAACTCTCTATATAACATAGTTGATTCTATTTTTGTTGCGAAATTAGGAACAGAAGCATTAACTGCAGTATCCTTAGCTTTTCCTATTCAGAATTTAATTCTTGCTATTGCTGTGGGTTCAGGTGTTGGAGTTAATTCGTATATTGCTAGAAAGCTTGGAGAAAAAGATTTAGAAACGGCGAATAAAACAGCAGCAAGTGGATTGACTTTATCAGTAATACATTATTTAATTTTGGTTTTATTGGGAGTTATATTTATCAAACCATTTTTTCTCTTATTTACAAAAGAAAGTAATATTTTAAAAATGGGAATAGACTATACATATATAGTGACGTTTTTAAGTATAGGAACAATAGCTCAAATTGCTATCGAAAAAATACTGCAAGCAACAGGAAATACATTAGCCCCAATGTTTTTACAAATAATTGGAGCTGTTACCAATATAATATTAGATCCTATTTTAATATATGGATATTTTGGTATTCCAGCTATGGGAGTAAAGGGAGCTGCAATTGCTACTATAATAGGTCAAATGACAGCACTACTATGTTCTATTTATGTTTTATTTTTTATGAAACAAGAGATAAAAATAGAGAGAAAAGATTTTGTATGGAATAATAAAATTATAAGAGAGATATATAGTGTAGGAATACCTTCTTTTTTCATAATGTCGATAGGATCTTTCTTAGTAATGGGAATAAACTTTATACTTTCAGGAATATCTACTTTGGCAGTATCATTATTTGGAATATATTTTAAACTTCAAACTTTTATATATATGCCTACTAGTGGAGTAACACAAGGAGCTATGCCAATTATGGGATATAGTTATGGAGCTAAAAATTCAAAGAGATTGTCAGATGTTTTAAACTATTCAATAATAATTTGTGTAGCTATTAACTTTTTAGGAAGTGTGTTATTTTGGTTATTTCCACAAGAAATATTACATTTTTTTAATGCTACTGATGAGATGATGTCAATAGGAGTAAGAACAATTAGAATAATTTCAACAAGTTACTCTTTTGGAAGTATTTGTTTTATCTTTTCATGTTTCTTACAAGCTATAGGGAAAGGGATTCCTTCTCTTACAATAACTATGTTAAGGCAACTAATTTTATTGTTACCAATGGCTTATATTTTAGGAAGGATTTATGGACTTACTGGAGTTTGGTTAGCTTTTCCTACTGTGGAAGTTATAACTTGTATGATTTCAATTTATATGTATAGAAATTTTGTGAGAAAAGATCCTGTGATGGCAATGAATAGATAGATTATTTATTTAAATATTATAAAAACTCAAGAATGTTTTCTTTATTTAAAAAGAATCCCTCTTGAGTTTTTTATTAATTTTTATTATTTAAAATTTTTAATACATAGAGCAGCAGCTCCAAAGAAACCAGAGTTTTCTCCTAAATCTGGAAGCACTATATAGTCATCAATTTCTCTAAAAATTTGATTTGTTTGTATATAACCGTTAAGTAATTTAATAACAGCTTTTTTCACTATTGGTAGTAGTTGTTTATATTTCATAACCTCTCCGCCAAGTATAATTTTTTCAGGTGAAAGAATTAAAATATAGTTTACAAGTGCATGAGCAATATAAAAAGCTTCTAAATCCCATGCAGGATGTTCAATTGGAAGAGAAGACAAAGATTTTCCCCAACGTTTTTCAATAGCAGGAACAGATGCCATACCTTCTAAACAGTTTCCACCATGAAAAGGACAAGTACCAGCAAATTTATCTCTTGGGTGTCTACTTACAAACATATGACCCATTTCAGGGTGAAGCATTCCATGAACAATTTTTCCTTCAACAATAGCTCCTCCACCAATTCCGTTTCCAATAGTTAAAAAAATAGTATTTTTTAACCCTTTTCCAGCTCCCCACATAGCTTCTCCTAAGACTCCAACGTTCATATTAGTATCTAAAAATATTGGAATATTAAAAGCTGACTTTAAATTACCTAAAATATTATAATTTTTCCAATCAGTTTTAGGAGAAGAAGTAATATATCCATATGTATCAGAATTAGGATTTAAGTCTAAAGGGCCAAAGCAGCCTACACCTAAAGCTGAAATATCCTTGTTTCTAAAAAAATCAATAACTAAAGGAATAGTTTTTTCTGGAGTTTCAGTTAAAAAACTAGTCTTTTCAAGAGTATTTCCCTGCTCATCTGTTATTCCACAAATAAATTTTTTACCACCAGCATCAATAGCACCAAATTTCATAAAAATCTTCCTCCTTAAATGACTGTTATATATTTATTTTACTACAAAATTTAAGGATTTCCTTGTTTTTAAAAAATATATTCATTTTGAGAAGGAATATAATCAAGATAAAGATTTGAATCCGTCATTTTTCCTAACTCATTAATTGTATCAATCCCTGTAAAATAAATAAGAGTTTGAGTATCAGGAACAAATTTTAAAGTATTTCCTTTTAGTGTTAAATTATCAATCTCTTTATATATAGGTAATTTTAAAACAGGAACTCCTATAGTAGTAGTAAGTTGGTTATAGATTTGTTGTAATTCTCTTTTACCAATGCTTTCTTTATCAAAGACTACTCTTATTTTATTTAAAGCATTGTTTTGTAAATAAAATTCATATTTTTTTATATTTTCTTTAGGATTTTTAACTGAGAATATATTCACATTTTCATTAATTGAGGGTTCCTTTTTTAAATTAGAAAAAAGAATACTTAAATTTTCTTTACTATCTCCCCAATTTATTCCATTAAAATCTCTAATTGAAAAGCTAAAAGTATAAATAGTTAAGAAAAGTAAAATGATTTTTTTCATATAACAACCTCCTAAGTATATTTTATCAAATTTTTATATTTTAGATAAATAAAATTTTGAAAAAGTTTAAAAATATTGATATTATATAAATAAAAAATAGGAATGGTGGTAAGATGAAAAGAAAAGATTATATAGAATGGGACGAATATTTTATGGGGGTAGCACTTCTTTCAGGAAAAAGAAGTAAAGACCCAAATACTCAAGTGGGAGCTTGTATTGTTAATGAAGAAAAGAAAATAGTAGGAGTTGGATATAATGGACTTCCAATAGGATGTAGTGATGATGAGTATCCGTGGGAAAGAGAGGGAGAATTTTTAGAAACAAAATATCCTTTTGTATGTCACGCAGAGTTAAATGCAATATTAAATAGTACTAAAAGTTTAAAGAATTGCACTATATATGTTGCACTATTTCCATGTCATGAGTGTAGTAAAGCTATAATTCAGAGTGGTATAAGAGAATTGGTATATTTATCAGATAAATATGATGGGACAGAATCAAATATAGCTTCTAAAAAAATGTTAACTTCAGCAGGGGTAAAATTTAGACAGCTAAAATCTAAAATAGGAAAATTAGAGCTTTCTTTTGATGAGAGAGATTGGTAAAATTAAAAATAAGGCTGTTACAATATGTTGTAATAGCCTTATAATATCTTATTTTCTTTTAAAAAAATCTTTAAAAGATTTTTTAGGAGAAACATCTTTCATTTTTTGCTGTTCTTTTCTATATTGAGACCAATTGGGATCGCTTTTCATATGCTTTTTAAGTTGGCTCATATATTGATATGTAGCTTTAGCATCAGAATATTTTTTCTTGATATTAAATTTTATATCAGAAAAAGTTTGTTTAATTCCATCAAATATATCTTTTGTATTATAAAAAATTCGTTTTGGGAAATTATATTTATAAATTTCTCCACAATGAGGACATTTATATTTTGCTGATTTATCAGAAATTTTCATTTTTTTCTTACAAGCAGGACAAATAATAATAAATTTTTTCATTTTAAACTCCTAAAACTAATGATATAATAATTAAAAAATATTATATCATAAATATTTAATAAGGAGAATATAAAAGTGCAAGAAAGAAGAGCAATAAAAAATACTGATTTATTTATTTGGTTGGAAGAAAATGAATTTGATAAAATTATAGAAAAATGTAACTATAAAATTTTAAATTACCAAAAAGATGAATATGTAGCTTTTAGAGGAGATGAAATAAAAGGTATTTATATTAATCTTCAAGGAACTTTAGTAGCTGAAATGTTGAAAGATGACGGAAATGTAAAAAAAATAGAAGAGTTGGAGAGAGGAAAAATTATAGCTTCTGCATTTATTTTTGGAGATGTAAATAAATTTCCTGTAGATTTAGTAGCTAAATCACAGGTAAAAATTTTATTTATAGAAAAAAATGAAGTAATAGAACTATTAAAGATGAATAGCAAAATTTTAAAAGTATTTTTAGATGAAATAAGTAATAAAGCTCAATTTTTATCGAAAAATTTATGGGAAAGTCTAAGTAATAAAACAATAAATCAAAAATTAGTTGAATATATACTAAAAAATGAAAAAGATGGAGTATTTATTTTTGATAGGTCAATAAAAGATTTGGCAGAATATTTTAATGTAAGTCGTCCTTCATTATCAAGAGTAATAAAGAAGTTTATTGAAGATAAAGTAATAGAAAAGCTTGAAAAAGGGAAATATAAGATACTTTCAAAAGAAAAATTGATAATAATACAATAAAAATTTAAAAATAATTATAGTTTTTATAAAAATTAAAATTTTTATAAATTTTTTAAAAAAAGTATTGACGAAAAATATTATTTGTGGTAATATATACCTTGTCCGCGAG
>ENA-ORVB01000050-ORVB01000050.1-human-gut-metagenome-genome-assembly--contig:-NODE-50-length-91443-cov-24.2573_pt1 | contig 91443 bp, 57 predicted proteins | sample MGYA00242090_ERZ509231 | MGnify/ENA primary metagenome ERZ509231 (study PRJEB26280, sample SAMEA2338798) | human gut metagenome | biome: human gut; feature: human-associated habitat; material: faeces...
CGGTCGATGCGGATGTCTGCGTCGGTCGATGCGGATGTCTGCGTCGGTCGATGCGAATACGCATAACGACCGACGCAGACCATTACCTTTTTACTTTTTACCTTTTACTTTTTTACTTTTAAACAAGTTCGAGCCCTAACGATTCGACGAACGCTCGCACTTCCTTTTGCTGCATCAGTTCGTCGTACACCTCTTTCTTTGTCTTTCGGCGGCTTATCTCTTCTGCCTCGGCGAGGCGGAGCGATATTGACACATTTCCGTTGTGCAGTGCCTTGGCGAGCGTAACGCGTATGCGACCTTTTATCTCGTTTACCTGGTCGAGCAATATCTGGTTGTCTACCAGCACCTCGATATCGGGGAAGGTGGTGATACGCGGTTGCATGTTCTTCATTCGGGAAGCAAGCCCCACCATCTTCTGCGGCATACGGTTGCACATCGAGAGCCATTGCAGATCGAGGAACTCCTGCGTGAACTGCTCGTTCTCATCCTTGTTTGTCTCTTCCGCCTCTTTCTTTGCCGCCACCGCATCCTTGCGCTGCAAGCTTTGGAAGGTCATACCGAGCGACGAGAGCTTCAAGCGTGGTACGCCGACAGACAACTTGTCGGAGACGGCTGCCGAACCCGATGCGGCGGTCTGCGAAGTAGGAGCCTCAGCTGAAACATGGCTCACCGAGGCATGGCTTACCGGAGCAGCCACCTGCTGAGCCACTTTCGTCCGGGTGAAATCAAGAAGTTTGAACAGGGTTTTCAGCTGCTTGGGGCTACGCCCCGCACTGTCGGCATCCTCCGGCTGCGTGATCTGTGCCACCTGGATGAGTGTCAGCTCTACGAGCAGACGTTTATTACTGCTTTGACGGTAGCTTAGGTCGCACTGGTTCATCAGCTTCAGCGCCTTGTAGAGGAACTGCGTGGGACACGCCTTTGCCTGTGCACTGTACTTCTCACGCTGTTTCTCGCTCACCTCAAGGAGCTTCAGCGTCTGCGCATCCTTAGCCATGAGCACGTTGCGCACGTGCGAAGCGAGTCCGTTGATAAGATTACCACCGTCGAAGCCTTTCTCTATTATCGAGTTGAGGAGCACCATACACTCGCTCACCTTGTTCGCCAACGCATAGTCGACGAACTTGAAGTAGTTGTCGGTGTCGAGCTCGTTTAGGTCCTCAATCACCTTTGCGTATGTGATGTTGCCCTGGCAGAAGCTTGCCGTCTGGTCGAAGATAGAAAGGGCATCGCGCATACCGCCGTCAGCTTTCTCGGCGATGAGTGCCAATGCCTCTTCCTCGTAGGTGATGCCTTCCTTCTCTGCCACATACTTCAGGTGGTTGATGGTGTTCTCCACGCTCATGCGCTCGAAGTCGTAAATCTGACAACGCGAGAGGATGGTTGGCAAAATCTTATGCTTCTCGGTTGTGGCAAGAATGAACACCACGTGTGCAGGCGGTTCCTCCAGTGTTTTCAGGAAAGCGTTGAACGCTGCCTGCGAGAGCATGTGCACCTCGTCGATGATGAACACCTTGTACTTGCCCACCTGTGGCGGTATGCGTGTCTGCTCCATGAGCGACTTGATGTGCTCCACGGAGTTGTTGCTGGCTGCGTCAAGCTCGAAGATATTGTACGAGCGTCCTTCAGCAAACGCTTTGCAGCTTTCGCACTCGCCACATGCCTCGCCCTCCGTAGTAGGGTTCATGCAGTTGATTGCCTTCGCGAAGATGCGTGCACACGTCGTCTTGCCCACTCCGCGCGGTCCGCAGAACAGGTAGGCGTGTGCCAATTTGCCACTCTTCACGGCATTCTTCAACGTAGCGGTGAGAGCAGCCTGCCCCACCACCGAGTCGAATGTCATCGGGCGGTACTTACGCGCCGATACTATATATTCTCCCATATCGTGATTTTACTTTATACTTTCTACTTCTTCTACAGTCAGACCACTATATTTTGCAGCCTGCTCTACCGACAGACCATTGCTCAGCATAGATTTAACAATATCCTTCTTTGCTTCTGCACGACCCTCGGCACGACCCTGCGTAAGTCCTTCAGCACGACCCTGCGTAAGTCCCTCAGCACGTCCCTCGGCAAGTCCTTCTTCGCGTGCATTGCCAAGCACATCATTCTGTATCATCACAGCGTTGAGGTGCTCATCATAAGCATAGCGCTCGGCATCGGTCATAGAGTAATACTGCAGTTTTTTGCGTGCCTCCTGCAATCCAGGAGCAGTGGTGTTTTCCTTTATTACTCCACTCTTCAAGTAAGCAACCCACTCCTCCAACGGAGTCACTGCTACCTTGTCGAACTCGTTGACACGCACAAGAATGTACTCGGGGAATATCTCTGCCGGACTCTTCTGCACTAAAGCACCTTTCTCCTTAGCCGTTATGACGAGTTGGTCGTTTGTATGCACACCGATGAACTTGTTCTGTCCTACATACAGGTAGTCGGCACCCTTACCTATATCGAAATAGAGGATGCTTATAGAATACACCTTCTTCACCTCCTTGTATGTATCACCGAGATGGATGTGCTCGGTGATGGCTTTCGCTACGCCATACAGGATGCGTTCCAGATAATAAAGCTCGCTTGTGTTCTGTACCTCTACAAGTATTATCTCACCCTTCGAGTTTCGTGCTTTGATGTCCACACGGTTGAACTTATCGTCTTGCGTTTGCTGATTGCCCTCACTTTCGAGTATCTCCACAATCTTCACCTCCTCACCGATAAACACGGTAAGGAAACCTTCCAACACGTCGAAGTTGGCTTTCTGACGGAGCAAGCGCTTTATAGCCCAGTCGAAACGTATGTATCTATCTTTCAGTCCTCCCATAATACAATAGGTTTAATGCTACTTTACAAAGTTACAATTATTATTCTGAAAACACGGCATGAAGCAATTAATTTTTATTGTTGTCCTGTAAATAATACATCTCCCTTATATTGCTTCATGCCTTTCTCATATTGCCGCAGCAGAACAACAATGTTGCCGCAGCAGAACAACAATGTTGCCGCAGAAGAACAACAATGTTGCCGCAGAAGGACAACAATGTTGCCGCAGAAGACTAATGAGAACGACGTAGCAGATTAGACAACGGATAGAATGATAGATGAATGGTAGATGTCTGGTAGATAGGCTGGCAGATATAGCTCTCGGAAGCATATCTGCCAGCCTTTAACATGCTCGTAATCTGTAAGTTGCAGCGGCACTGGGAGATATGGTAGATTTTTTCGCGTACTGATACTTTACTATGATATATTGCTTCTATATAAAAAAGGGGTTTCCGAATGAACAAAAAAGGCTATGACATTGCTGCCATAGCCTTGTATCTGATGCGAAGTTATATCTTCATCTTATAGTTTAACCTTATACAAGATTGCGATGTTTCGCTTGACTGTCTCGTTGTCCGGGTCGAGCTCGTGCCAACGCATAAAGTATTTACGAGCCAACTCCTTGCTCTTCTTCACATTATAATAGTAGCCAACCAAATAACGAGTTGCCATCAACTGCCAAGAAGCATTTGCAGAAACACTATTGAAGAGCTGCAAAGCAGGTTGCAATCCAACGCCTGCTTCTTGGTCAGGGTCGATTAACGGACTCAACTGAAGCTGATTGATATAGCCATAGTCTGCATAATCAGGGAATCGTTCTGCAGCCTGTCCATATATATCAAAGGCTTTCTTATAAGCTGCCACCTGCTCCATTCCGACACACTCTTCCGCCTTATCCTTATACATCGCAGCATAGTTCTGCAGATGGAAATAGTTCAGCTTACCATTGCTCTCAACAGTATTGATATACTCTTGATAAGCCGTTTCTGCCTTATCGTATTCGCCCATATCCTTATAGGTATTACTGATAACACCCATTGCAGAAGCTACCTGATCATCTTTAATTGTCGGGCTCTTTAGCAATTCCTTCAACACATCTATTCCCTGATTTAACTTATTGTTATTAATAAGTGCCTTACCATAATTCAAGTAATCCAAATCGGTAATAGCTGTGTCTTTGCTTGCGATTAAAGTTTCACTATACTCCAATGCTCTTGAAGCGAACAACTTCTTATACTCATAAAGAGCATCACCTTGCTTGTTCTTTACAAAATCATACGCCTTGTTCGCCCAATCCGAGCCATTGGTGAGAAGATAATAGTCTGCAGGATATCTTACCAAACCACTATCGCAAATATTCATAATGCGAATATAGTGGTTCAACTTTGTGGTAGCATCGGCATTGTCCACAAAGGCAGATACCATTCGGACCTGTGATATATAGTCGTAAGCCTCTAAAGAGTCCTTTTGAGCCTCCTCATACAACTGAATGCCCTTTTGATAATCATTTGTAGTAAGACCATATCTATCATACAGACGCGCACAATCACGATTATATGGGTATGTCGGATTAGCTTCCTTTGCTGCTTTGTATACAGCCTCCATCTCAGCTCGGCGTCTACGTACTTCTTCTGCTAAGGCTTCTTTATCCGCACCATTGCTCCTCATAGCTTGATCAGCAATCTTATCCCAACCTGAACCTATAAACTGTACATACTTACGATACGTACTGAAGTCATGGGGAGCCATCTCCATCGCCTTCTTATAGTAGTTTACAGCTTCAGTAGTGTCATCAGCCCACTTGTAGATGTCGCCCTTGAGCATATAAGCAGGAGCATAATGGGGGTCGAGTTCTATTGCTTTGTCGATGTATTTCAAAGCGTATGTGGTATCGCTGACACCCGATTTGAGCCAAAAGGCATTGGCTGCGCCTACGTAGATACGTGGGCACACGCTTTTCTTGGTCTGTTGCGACTCGCAAATCTGCTGCACAATAGGTTCCACCTCAACGAGTGTGTGCGACACAATCTTCTCTATACCCAAAATTGCGGCTTCTACATCATTGATGGTCTGCACCTTGCGTGGCGAGTTAGAACTTGACGCTTTGTTAGCCTTTGTCTTATTGTCGACCTTTACTTTCTTTTCGGTCTTCGGTTTCTTCTCCTTCTTGTCCTTCAGCGAGACAGAAGCAATCGAAGGCGCAACAAGTGCGAAAGCGAGCAAGGCTATAGCGATTTTTCTCATGTTCATATTTTGTATAGCTTTAAGAGTGGCGAAGGTGTTGGTTCCTCCGCCCTATTATTTACTTATAATACGTACTGCACACCGATTATAGTGTGTACTGCACACCGAGGTTGAGTGTCTGGAACGTGCGCAGCTTCAGCATATTAACGCCAAGCAAGTCTGGGTTGTAACGCACTACGTAGAGCTGCGGTGTGAGCGTCACAGCAATGTGCTTAGCCACGTTCATCTTTATCTTGATACCTCCATTGGCACCCATAAGCGGGCTGGTGTTGTACTTTCTTGGTGAGTACGACATGGTATGCGAACTGTTCACCTTTATCGAACCATCGGGTTCTGTGCTATTGCCTAACGACAGCAGCAACGCCGGACCTGCGAACAACTCCGCTTCAAACATACGATTGCTCTGGTAGCCTGAGCAGAGGTTGGTGACATTCAGCAAATAGTTGAGTGCCACGAAGCCTCGCTTGTAGTTGTTCTTGAAGAGTCCAGTAGTGGTGTATTCTGTGCCATACTCAGTTGTGCCAGTATAGTTGTCCGGCGCAACGCTATTGATAGACAAGTATTCGAACGAAGCACGTACGCCATGCACCTTACCGAAATGTCCTTCAACGAAGGCCTGTGCATTATAGTTGAACGCTGCGCCCTCGTATGTCTTCTTGGTGTTGAACAGCATCGTACCTGCGCCCAAACCGAAGCTAAGCGGAATGCGTGGTGCCTCATAGTCATCTTGCTTCCTCGTACGATAGTTTGTAGCACGTGTATAGGCTGTAAAACCAAGACGAACCACTACTCTTTGGGCGTTGAAACGCTTCACTGCGTCTATGTTGCGATACGGTATTCGGTAGTTATAGTTGGTGAAGCTCGGTTCGAGGAACACCTGCAAGTCGTTGCTGAGGTTATACGAGAGGTGTAAGCCTGCCGTGTAGAACGTACTAATGGTGCGCAGATGGGTCTTCTGCTCTCGCATAATCCAACTAAGACCGCCACCGAATGCTAACGCCACGTTGAACGGTTGGTCGAAAGAGTAGTTCTTCATAAATCCTAACGGATTGATGAGAGCCTCTGCCGTTGCATCGGCGGTCATATCATGCAGGTCGACCACAGCATCGTCTTGCACTGGTATGCTTAGCATAGCTCGTCTATCCTCGTCCTGTTCGCCCATTGCCTCATGAGTTTTGTCCCATGTGGCGGAGGTGAGTCCTAAGCTAAGGCGCACACCTACCGACGGCGAGAACCATCTACCTACAGACATCTTCGTAGAGTGTCCCATCTTTGGGCTCACATTTTCACCTCCCACGCACCATGCCATGCCTCCTGAGAGCTCGGCAAACCATGGTGTACGCCATTTCTGCGGATGCCACTGCATTGTGCTGTCCACATATTCAGGGCGGTTCTTCATATAGCGCATACGGTCCTCGATAGAGAGGTTGTTGTGCAGATAGTACACCATACCGATGTTTACACCATAGAAACCTCCGAACTTATTATGCAGGTGTCTTGACTTGACACCTACATACGGCTCTATAGTGAGGTATCCTTGCGGACCGGTGAATATCTTTCCCTGCACACCTCCACGTATTTCGTATCGTGTGCGATGGTAGTCAACTATGTTTGTTGTGTTGTGACGCACGCCAAAGCCAAACACTGTTGACACATCGAGCAGTCGAGACGGACAATAGCCGTCCATCAACGTCGACAGACTATATATCCAGTCGACAGACCCTTGCCACTGTTTATAGTTCTTCTTGTTACCCTCATAGTAGCCATATCCCAATCCGGCTGTAAGGCGCACTGTATGGTAAGGGTTGAACTGCTTGCCCACACTCACGTGCGCCATCGTGATTGGCGAGAGGTTATAGCCTGCATATTCTAAGTCTTTATGCAATCCTCCGCCGAAGCCTAAGAAGAGGTGGTCGTACCACTTCTTTCTGAAGGTGTCGTCATAGCCACGATAGCGGTCCTCAAGCACGTACTTGAGGGCATTGAACTCCGTAGCGTAGTTGCGGCGAGTTTTGCCAATGGTGTCTTCACCCTGCGTTTCGTCCCACAATGAGTCGGGCACCTCCGTAATAGCACGTGGTGCGACACTGAACGTTGTCGTTCTTGCTACACTACAGCTCAAGCCACCTATCAAACAAATCGCTGTTGCGTAAAGGCGTATGATGTTAATGCTCATTGTTCTTGATCTTATTTGTTATCTTCTGAAGGAGCGGTCGATTCCGTATTGTCCGGTGAACTTTGCTCCTGTGTGCTTTCTTCATTTAAGCCCGTACCTGTTTCTTCAGCTATCTGCTGGTCGTGGTAAGCTTTTATCATCTCAAACTTCTGGCGGTAAGCAGGAATATCCTTTCGCGAGTACTTATACTCTTTACGGATTTTTTCGTTGACATTTGCTTCGTTGCGGTAATAGCGTATAAACTTCTTCTCCATATCGAAGCTATGCTGGAAATAGGCAAGAAAGAAAGGCACCTTGCTCGTGTCTATCTGATCTGCATCATTCTCCAGTTTGGCATTGTACTCATCCAGTTTCTTATTGTACTCCTCGAATTTAACGGGGTCGGTACGCATAAGCTCTAACTCTTCCTCGTCGGAGAGTTTGCGGAAACCGTCTGAACTTATTGCAGCATAGCCTTCAACGTCCGGCTCTTTGCCTACTTCGCCTGCCCAAATTATACCCTTCAGATACCACTTCTTCGGGTTGTCGTCGGGCATACGGTCGAGCAGACGCTCACATTCCTCACGCGACTTGCCGAGCTGCGCATGTAGTTCTGTCCAAATAATTGCACGGTTGAAGTCGCCAGAATTGAGGATATAGCGCTCAGCCTCCTTTATATCGTCTATCTGTTTCTGATTTGTTATCTGTCCTTCCAGATATGCGCTATAGCCCTTTTGAAAAACGACAAGTTTGCGCATACGTTTCGTTGCCTCTTCCTGTACGTTCTTTTTCTCCAGCATCCCGACGAAGAGCAAGGCCGAGTCGAGTTTTTCCTCCTGTAAATACATCACAGCCTGGTTGAGTACAATCTGCTCGCGATTCAACATCACGGGGTTCATGGCATCACTCTTGTCCCATGTATTCACAGGCTTGCGCATGTCGATGAACGGCTTCAGAATATTCACATCCGGCATACCATTGCGACTTGCAATAAGTGCCATGCGGTTTGCCACATACGGAGCGAGTCTGAACGAGGTGTAATCCGACTGCGATGTGATGTGCTTATAGGCAAGCATCGTGATGGTGTCAAGCTCCAAAGGATCTGTAACGTTAGCGAAGAGGTTGAAATAGTCACCATTTGAGAGGGTCTTCTTACCTGAAACATAATCTGGCTTTTCTGCAAAATATGTCTCTACAACCTCATCGGCAGTCATAATATGCTTCCTCAAGTATTTGTACTTACAAACCATGACACGCTCTCTTTCAAATATCGGCTCCAGATGAGTAGACCAATAAGGCAAGTCCTTCAACATCTTATAGCCTGCATTGTTCGGATTTGCGTCCACAATCGCCTTTACTTGGTCATACATCTCTTGATTTGCCAACTTCTGCACCTCAACAAGAAAATCCTCCCAGGTATAAAGTCGTGGTTCAAGCGTTGCAATAGGCACACCGTTTTTTATTTTGCTGTTGAGAAATCTACGCGCATAGTCCGCACGCTTGTTGGCAAGCAACGTATTGCGCTCTACAGAACCTTCCGGCGAAGAACTACCCTGCACCGAAACACTCCAAAGTTGGTCGCCGTATGACTTCAGTTCGGCAACGATGTTGTTCTGGATGACTGTGTTCAGCGAATCGTTTGTCAGAATGTCTTTTCCCTGTTCAAACCGCAACGGCAGGTCGCGACTCATCGGCACCGTATTTTCCTCTGCAGGCTCCATGAAGTCATCGGTCAGCTCCATATCAGCGGCAGCGACAGACAGATCAAGGAACTTCAAAGGCTTGAACGCAAGGCACGAACCCGTAGGCAGGTCACCACTATCCCATATAACATGATGATAATCTTCAAGCACAACACGGAAGCAACCTCTGTAATTCTTGTCCTTATTAGGCTTTTTGTATGGCACCAGTGTGTTATATTTCACCTTCTTGTTACTCTTGAGCACATACGACGAGTCATAGCCACGCGCTACAGAATCATTCTGCTGATAATCGAAACCCATGCGCTTGTCCTGCTTCTTATGATAGTCGGCAGATTCCAGAATGATAGGCTTCAAATAAGCCAAAGTGTCTTCCGTCTGACAATCTACAGCCATCGGCTGACAGATAATACGCGACTTGTCCGTAACAAGTCCTGCTGGAATTTCAAATCCTACAGGAAAATTAACCGTATCACCTAAATATATAGGAGGGTTGGTAGTCACGCTCGGTCCGTTATCACCATAAGAACCAAAAACGACTGTATCGTCAAGAATCTGGTCCTTGCTCACAAGCACCGCTGGTATAAGGGTCTGTCCCTCCTTTACCTCAACGGCAACTGCACCATAATCCTGATGAAAAACCACTACTCCGCGACCTGCTATAAGTGCCTCTTCAAACTCGCCGTTTCCTCGTGACTTCTTCAAGACGATTTCCTCTTCTTTCAGAACCTTCTCTATGGCACGGTCGTCACCGCTAAAATACTGCGTTTGTGCAAAATCGAGCTTTTTCTTCAGATATTCAGCCCTTTTATACGAAGAGCAAACGCAATAGAGCACAGTCTTTGCCGACTTTTGTTTATTACCTTGCTTAATGTACACCTTTACCTTCACTCTATGCGCACCTTCGTCCTCCTGCTGCAGAACGGCAGGCGTAGCGGTGAAGGTGACAAGCAGTATAGCTATCAGCGCGAAGCATATATGTCGTAAAAAGTTTCGTTTCATTGTTATTGTGTGTTATTATATTATTTGAGGATGTAAGCCACTGAGATGCCTATGCGTTGTGGCATGAGGTAATAACCAGACGCGTTCGGTCTGTTGAGTCCGCCTACCACATAGTCGCCGTAGTTATCTCCTGCGAAGTATTCCTTACGATTGTAGCCTACAGCAGCCACTCCGGCGTGGAAGTCGATAAAGAGTCGCTTTGTGACATTCATTACGTAACCAAATGTGATGCCACCACCGTAAGCTATACCTTTGTACACTTTTCCTTTTATAGAAGCATCGTAAATTGCGCCTACGCCTCCAACGCCAACGAATAAGCTATGCATCGGACGTCCTGAGAAGTAGTATCTGTATTCGGGCTGTGCTGCCAACAACTTTATGTTCTTGCCATACGGCTTATTACATCCGAGCACATTGAATCCGAGGGTCGACCAGTTGCCGACCGTCATCTCCAAACCGACGCTTGGTATCATGCACGCATCCATAAGCACATCGGTGTTGACGGCGAGCTTCTGCGCCCGAGCGGAGAATACTGCCGAGAGCATCAAGAATGTCAAGAGTAATTTCTTCATTTTTACTATGTTATGTTTAAAGGTGCGGCATCGCGCTGCACCAGCGTGTTGCTTTATATATTGTGGGGCTTTGATATTTCTACTTTAGTGGGTGCTGTCCTATCGTGGGCTACACCAGTTGTATGTTTTAGGGTGTTTGTTGGGTGTTGGAGTGTTTTTGTCTGAGAAATCATTAAGAGTGGGTATGGCTTAACGCCACACCCGCTCTATAATTATAATGCTTATTCGAGTTCGATTGTGCGCTTACCCCACGGAGTAAGATAGCCATATGTCTGAATCTGCTCTGGGTCAGAAACTGAGATTACGATGTCATACTCGTAACCAGCTTGCCAAGCCTCATCAGCAGCTTCCTTGAACTTTGGCTTAATCTCGTACTGTGCTGCCTTGTACACCTTATCGGGTGCATCGGAGAGGTAGTACTCTACACGCAAGCGGAAGATACCCTTGTTGGCTAATTCTGCAGCGTCTGTACCAAGGTAGCCATTGTCTTCATACTTTTTAGAGCCGTCATCGTTAGTACCAGTCATCAGTGTCGGTACAGGGAGGAGGAAGCCGTCACCAACAGTAACACTTACGTTGTCGCCGAGGTACGGACCGTTAGTTGGGGTGCCGATAGTATTGCCGTCCTTGTCCTTCAACTCGAAGGCATTGTCCTCAGTGTTATGGTTCTTAGCAGTAGTCCAATCGACAACAAACTCGCCTTCCTTACCCTTAACATCGTCAGTCAAAGCATCGAGACGATTATTGAGGTCAGCAATAGTAAGTGTACCTGCGTCAGCCACATTGAGGAGCTTAGCCGACTTGATACCCAACTTTGCAATACGAGTATTTTCGCCGCTGCCCTTTTGGAGGATGATGTTGAACTTCATGAGTTTGTGCACGAAGGTGAGCTGCGGACGGCTCTCCTTGTGTGTCTTCTCATTCCATGTTCCACCGTTAGCCTCTACGCTCTTCTTCTTGTCGCGCAGATACTTTGCGCTGTAAGCGTCCGCCTTGTCAGGATCATCTGGTTTTACGAACGACTTACCCCAGATAAGATCAGTTGTGCCGTCCAGACCTGTTATATTCACGCTGTACTTATTGCCGTTGTGCTCCACATTCGCTGAGTAAGGATAATAGCCATAGAATGTATAGCTGTACTGGCTACCCATCGGGTAATAGTGCTTAGCTTCTGTTGTGCCACCATTCTCGTCGAAGAGTGTAAGGTTTGTAACTCGTCTGCCTAAGTCGGCATCGTCAGTAGTCACAGCTTTTGCCTGAATATTCTTCAACCAAAGGAAGTTAGGGTTGTCATTGCCTTCCTGCCAAGTAATTTCCTGCTTAGCTGCAATCTTGCCAGTAGCAAGGCAGAAGAAGCCGAGGTTCTTGTCGGCAGGCGTATCGAATGTGCCGTCATATGTGCCTGTAGTAGGGTCAACATTGCCGAGCGATGCGCGGGTCTTGTTTGCCTGCTGACCAGCAGAAAGCACGATAGACACATCAGAGTTCAGTCGCTGATTGTTGCTACCGCCAGCGAGGTCGTCCTCGTTTGTGCAGCTGGTCATAAACATGGCAGCAGCCATTCCCATTAAGAATATATGCTTATTCATTTGTTTGTTGAATTTATTGTTTTTCTAAAAAAACGTTTATTCATTAGGATTGTTGAAACACTCGTCTCTTCCTCGCCTTTTGCAGCGAGGAAGAGAGTTTATATATCTCCAATCCCTTTCTGCAGGGGCAAGCCCCTACGCTTTGTATATGCACCCTTATGCGGTTGCATACTCAAATAGAGATTCTTATCAGATGCTCTGATTAAGGCTCTATTGGCTCTGGAGTTACAGTAGGCTCAGTGTACTTGCCGTTGTTCGGATCGCGGTCGTCGTCGATATCGATTGAACCACCATCAGCCCAAGGTACGAGAGTAGCTGTAACTCTGATGTCCTCAAGACCGTAAACAGTGATAGTAACCTTGTAAGACTTACCCGGCTCAAATGTCTTTGTACCGTCCATCTTGATAGTAGCCTTCTGCTCGAGAGGCATAGTAACCTTAGGATCACCAACCTTCTGAAGAACATCCTGAGAAAGAGCGATAGTAAGAGGATACTCTTTCTCACCAGGAGCAACGAGGAGAGCCTCGCCTATCTTAAGAACATCACCCATTGCTGCATTCTCATCTGTCCATGTCAAAGAAACAGGCTTAAGAGCAACGAGTGCGTCATTGTTATCTACTGCATTTTCATCACGCTGCTTTAAAGTGAGAGCAGAAGCATCGCCTGTGAAAGTAAGGAGATCAGCAGATTCCTTAGTCGCGCCTGTGTAAGCCACTGTAAGAGTACCTGTTGTCTTTGAGTCTACAGAAACACCAGTTACCTTAACAGCGTCTGTATTGCCATTTGTTGGGAGACCCGCTGTTGCCTTAGATCCTGCACGTACCTCGAATGTGAAACGTGTGAGGAGGTGGTTGAATGTGATGTTCGGCTGAACGCCCTTACGTGCAGCGTAAGCAGAGTAGAAGTTCTCAGCATAGTTGCCAAGCTTAGTAACCTCATCAGCAGAAGGAACTGCCTTGCCTGCCATGATGTCCTGCGAACCATCGATCTTGATATCAACAACACGCTTTGTAGCCTGATCTGCAGCAACATCATTACCAGTGTCATCAACAGTCCTTACAGTAGGTGTACCTGTTACAGCATCGTCAACGCGATAACCCCAGAAGTCGTAGTTGCCGCTAACCGGGTAGTAAGCGATAGTGCCGTCAGCTGTTGTAGCCAAACCAGATTTTGTGCTTTCAGCTGTATTAGGAGCCTTGAACTCCTTGTTGTTGAACACCTCTGTTTCAGCAGCTGCTGTAGTACCAACAGCCGGAGACTTGTAGTAAGCAAGATTCATGCTACCCTTCTGGAGCATGTACACCCAGAGAGTCTGGCCTGCCCATTTGTTCTCATCGTCAGTCATACCACCTACAGTACCAGTACCACGGGTCTGAACCTTAGACGAAGCAACGCCGAGACGAATCTGCTGTTCAGATGCGTTCTGCTCGCCATTTCCACCGAGAGTGTCATCATTTGAACATGCTGTCAGCATACCAGCTGCAGCCAATGCAAAGAAAAACATTTTCTTCATAGTCGTGAAAAATTTAAATTAATAATAAAGTTATTTTTAAAAGATTGTCTTATTCCTATTTTAATATCCATTGATGTTAGGGTCGTTAGGGTCTTTGTCCTGGTCGATATCAATATCTTCACCCTTGCCCCATCCGTCAACGCTTCCGCTGATCTGGATCTTCTCCAAGCCGTAGACACCAATCTTCACATTATATAATAGACCTTTCTCGAAGCTTGCTTGCTCGCCCTCTTTCTTAGCTGGCGTGATTTTGTATTCGGTCTTGTGCTCTTTCATCTCACCATGAGGTCCGTCGGGGAATTCGTATGTGAGCGTCACTACGTACGACTCCTGCGGAGCTACGAGCAAGCCGGCACCGAGCTCAACGGATGCCTCGTCCATCTTCTCCTTTGTAGTAGGCACGTGTGTAACGCCTGGCACCACTTGGCTCTCGTTGTCCGCCCACTCGTCTTTCCATTCTACCTGATAGCCTTCATCTCTCAGCTTAGGTATAATCTTGCCATAGACATTGTGCGTCTTTCCATTCTCATCGGTTTCCTTTTGGAACTCGCCCAGTTTCACCGCCTTTTGCAGCACATCAACCCCATTCTCGGGTTTGAACACGAGTTTACAGTCGTCAATGTTACGGCTTGCGACGGTGAGTGTGCCCTTTGTCAGCGTCATCACCGAAATATCCTTTATCACTACGTCCTTAGCCGACGAAGCACCTGGATAAGCAAAGAACTTCAGCATCGTAAGCTGATGTTTCATATTTACGACGGGGTGCACGTTGCGGTGTGCCGCAAATGTACTATAGTTACCAGGCGTGTTTAGTATCTTTTGCTTCTCCTCTTTGGTCAGACTGGCAGCCTTTTCGTAGATACCACCTTCGGCGAAGTCGGCTTCCGTAAGCGGAGTCTTGGCTGCGCCCACGAGCACGTCCTGATAGCCGTCGATTTCTATGTCGTAAGATATCTTATTCTGTTCGCGCTTATAGTTACTCAAATCAAGATCGTCTACGAAATAACCGAAGAAGTTGTAGCCCACATCCTGATAGCGAGAACTGTAATAGATGTCTTCAGAATAGTCTTTGGTGAGCACATTCATTGTGCCGATAAACTGGTCGGGTTCGAACTTGAACGGCATACCCAATTTGTACTCTGGTCCGTCGAGCAGACACGATGTGTTGTACTCGTCCCAGTTGCCCTCGCTCGCGTCTTTAGCATAGCGAGATCTCAGCATAGATGGTGCTTCCGTTAGCACTCCCTGTCCGCCGTTTGGATCGGCATCGTTGTAAGCACGGAATGCGAAGATGTTGAACTTAGCATTCAAGTACTTTTCGCGGTTGTATGCCACGGTCTCCATTGGTTCGAACGCACCCGTACCACGTGTGCCCACAGAGCCACGTGTGTCGGACACTACCGAGAAGTATGCCGGATTACTGGTATATAGCAAAATCGATGTTTTGTCGATGTTGACATCCTCATCGTTTGTTGGCGGTTTTCCTGCGGTAGGTCCAAGTCTGGATAAGAGACATTGCACGACGCTGTGAGCAGCAGTGTTACTGCAGCTGTCAAGATGTTAACAATATGTTTCGTTCGTTTCATCTTATAGGTTATTTTTTAAATGTCGATATTTATATCGGAATCCGTTTGTATCCAACGATCGAGAGCGTCACCACCCTTGTCTATATTACCGACCGTTTTTCCATCAAGAAGTATTTCGGCACTGATGTTTATTGCCCCGTGTTCGCCATTGCGGTACACGTACTTGTTATCAGATGTCGTTTTCATCAGTTTCGCTTGGTTCAGAGTGTTGTAGAGGTTTATGATGCCCTGCCACTTCTGAGGGAAGGTCTGTCCTGTTTTCGGGTTGTACACTTCTGTGTATATAACCACCTGCATAATACCAGGGCCGTATATCTTCTTGCGCACATCTGCTAAAGTCTCTCCGTAACCGCGCTGCACATTCACCACGCCCGTCACATTGATATTGCCGTGGCAAGCTATGCGCTTGTTCCCGTTAGTGTCGTTGCCATTGTCGTCTGGGTTGCTCGGCTTGATGTCGGTCTTAAACAGCATCTTACTTGTCTTCTTTATGTCGAGATAGCCTGTGTTCATCTTTATATAAATAGGTACACCACTTATCTCTGCCCATACCTCCGTCACCTTAAACTGCACCTCGTCCGTATTCTTCACGATGTTGAAGTTGATGTCTATATTCTGCGAGAGTATCTTCGGTTTGAACTCGAAGGTTGTCTGACGGTCGGCGCGTACTTGTTGCACTGTTGTTGAGTCGTAATAGAGTGGCTCCACATCGGGCTGTATGTACTTCGCATACGGGTTGAAGTCTTGCCAAGCTAATGGTTTGTTGAGCTTTGGGTCTTTTATGTCATACACCTTATAGCTCAAGCCTACGTTCTGCAACGGGTAGTCGGCAGCATCCTTTTCAATGAACTGCTCAAGCTCCGAGTAGTCGATGGATGGATTGTCGAGCGGGAATGTCGCAAACTTATAATAGCCGCGCGGAATCTTTACAGTCGGTGTAAACGGAATCTCTTCTTCTGAGGGAGTCGTTCCAGTTCCAGGCTCAGTCGGTTCAGTCGGCTCAGTCGGTTCAGTCGGCTCAGTCGGTTCAGCCGGCTCAGTCGGTTCAGTTGGTTCAGTTGGTTCAGTTGGCTCGTCTGCATAAGCCAAGAGAACTTGACGCTTTACAGACTCTACATTTTCAGTTTCTGTTGGTCCTGTAGCATCTGTGTTGCCACCGCCAGTGTTGCCACCAGTGTTATCGCCACCAGTGTTGTCACCCTCGTCCGGGTTTTCGTTTGGACGGTTTTCGGGTGTGATGGTCGTCTTACCGATGAGGCGCAGTGTGAGGTCGTCAGTATTAACCTCCGCAATTTCTTTCCACTGTCCCACGACACGATAGCAGAGCACGCCCATTCGCTTCGGCTTGTCCTCTGGCTTATTCCATGTATATGTGAAGTTGACATCGCCCGCATGTGGGTGATTTCTTTCACAAATCTCTACCTCAGTACATGAGGTGAGTGTTGCTCCAAGAAGGAGTGTGTATAATAACTTCTTACTATTCATCGCTTGCCTCCTTTCCTGGTTCAGCAGAAGACTGATTAGTTTCCTGTTGAGATGTAGTGGGTTGAGATGTAGTGGGTTGAGATGTTGAGACTTCCTCTGCAGGGGTCTGCTCTTCTGTTGGAGCCTCACTTTCTACAGGAGTCTGTTGCTCCTCAGTAGGAGCCTCACCCTCTACTGGGGTCTGCTCCCCAGTAGGCTCGGTGGTTCCGTTCGGCTCGGTAGCCTCGGCACCTTCGGTTGGCTCAGGTTTATCTTCTGCCTTTTTGCCCTTATTTTTCTTTTCGGCTTTCAGGCGTTCCTTCTCCTTCTGAGCCTCAACAGCCTTCAGTCGGTCGGCCTCTGCCTGCTTGCGGTCAGCCTCTGCTTTCAGCTTAGCTTTCACTATGCGCATCGAGTCAGCCTTAGCACTATTAACAACAGCCGCAGAGTCGTAAACCTGCCAGAACTCCTTATAGATGACAGACTCAACAGAATCTCTGTTATGCTTATTGATAGCATCAACAACGCGCTGGTTAGCGATACTGTCAATTCTGTACTGATATTGTGCATCGGCATCGTAACGCCAACGATATTTCTTCGTGATTGGATAGCTGCCAAATCGATACACGAATCCTACACGTGCCGCAGTGGGCATCGGGAACGGAACAACCTTCCACGAACCTTGCTTGGTGCGTGTGTAGCAGTTGTCGGCACGATTGTATATGAACTTCTCCGAATTGACTGCTACGAAGCCGGCATCGAAGCCGAGGTCGAGGTCGAGAGTGTTACCTGTACGGAAAGCGTAGAGAGGCTTTATTATACCGTATGTAATACCAGCCGACAATGCTTTGCCTTGATGTCCTTCTCTGCCAAACTTTATCGAGAAATCGCTGAACGACATGTACGCACCTCTATAATATGTAGTCTTCGGATGCTTCACCACATGGCGACGGCATGAGAAGAGACGGTCGATGAAGCCGGTATGCGCGGGTACCTTATTATTTATCTGACGGGTACGCCAATAGTTGCGGAAGTCGGCACGCACCTCCGTGATGTTATAGAAAACTCGGTTTTTGAATGTTGCGGGTGTATTCCACTTTGTCTTTAACGTAAGTCCAACAGCCCAGCGGTTCCAGTTGGTCGATTTCACATCGAATTCTACACCTAAATTAGGAGTCAGCAAAGTCCAATCGACAGCATTGGTGCGCAGTGAGATACGCTCAGCAAATGTAAGCGTATCCACACCAGTCTTGCTCTCGAATATCTGAGCTTTGCCGATTTGCGGAAAAAGCACCGCAATTATCAAAATATAGCGTAAAGCCATTTTTTTGTTGTCTTAGTCACGTTGTTTTTATTGATGGTTTTAAAAATTGCCGTCTCGACAAACTTTTAGCATGTCGAAAACCGCATTGATTTTCATTATAACAACTCTATTTCATCAATTATAACTAAAAAATAGTTATGTCACGGCTGCAAAGTTAAACTATTTTTTCAATTAAACCTAATTTTTAGACTTAATTTTTCACCTTACCCCTATTAATATTTTATTGCAGAAGCGCATTTACCCCCCCCATTTCGTTGTGTCATAGGACGCAAAAACCCTCGTAAATACGGCATTTTCAACAAAAAGACGGGAGCATAACTCAATAATTGGTTTTTTTTTTGTACTTTTGCCTGTTGACAAGATTTTTGAACAAAAATAGACGCCTTGTACACTCGTTTACTCGTCTACTTGTCAACTTATCCACTCGTGTATTCGTTTACTCGTACACTTGTCAACTAAAAAAATAAAAAACATGGACGACGAGAAAAAAGACATCATGCCAAGCGATCACTCCGACTACAAACCTGTCAACCGTTTCGACGCTTCAGCAGTGCATCACCTCAGTGGTATGTACCAAAACTGGTTTCTGGATTACGCCTCATACGTAATCTTAGAGCGTGCCGTGCCTCATATCGAGGACGGTTTGAAGCCTGTGCAACGACGCATACTCCACTCGATGAAGCGCATGGACGACGGCCGTTTCAACAAGGTGGCTAACATCGTGGGACACACCATGCAGTTTCACCCTCACGGCGACGCTTCCATAGGCGACGCTCTTGTGCAGATGGGACAGAAGGACTTGCTCGTCGACTGTCAGGGCAACTGGGGCAACATCCTCACGGGCGACCGTGCGGCTGCACCGCGATACATCGAGGCACGACTCTCGAAGTTCGCGCTCGACGTGGTGTTCAACCCTAAGACCACCGATTGGCAGCTCTCCTACGACGGACGCAACAAGGAACCGATTACGCTGCCGGCGAAGTTCCCGCTCCTGTTAGCGCAGGGCGCGGAGGGCATTGCCGTGGGTCTGAGCTCGAAAATCCTGCCGCATAACCTCGTGGAGATATGCGATGCTGCCATCGCCTACCTGCGTGGCGAGGAGTTCCACCTCTACCCCGACTTCCCCACGGGCGGTTCTATCGACGTGGCGAAGTACAACGACGGACAGCGTGGTGGCACCGTAAAGGTGCGTGCGAAGATAGAGAAGCTCGACCAGAAGACTATCGTCATCCGCGAGATACCGTTCTCGAAGACCACGTCTACGCTCATCGACTCCATCCTGAAGGCTATCGAGAAGGGCAAGATAAAGGCGAAGAAGGTTGACGACAACACGGCTGCCGAGGTGGAGATACAGGTGCACTTGGCGCCGGGCGTATCGTCCGACAAGACGATCGACGCGCTCTACGCCTTCTCCGACTGCGAGATAAACATATCGCCCAACTGCTGCGTGATAGAGGACAACAAGCCGTGCTTCCTCACCGTGAGCGACGTGCTGCGCCACTCTACCGACTCCACCATGGGTCTGCTGCGCCGCGAGTTGCAGATACGCCAGTCGGAGCTGGAGGAGCAGCTGTTCTTCTCGTCGCTCGAGCGCATCTTCATCGAGGAGCGCATCTACAAGGAGAAGAAGTTCGAGCAGGCGAAGTCGCAGGACGAGGTGATCAGCTTCATCGACTCGAAGCTGGAGCCGTTCAAGAACCAGGTGTTCCGCGTGCAGGACTTCGAGTACTCGTTCCACCGCGAAATAACACGCGACGACATCCTGCGCCTGCTCGAGATAAAGATGCAGCGCATACTTAAATATAATAAGGATAAGGCAGACGAGCTGATAGTGCGCATCAAGGCGGAGCTGGCTGAGATAGAGTACGACCTTGCGCACATGACCGACGTGACGATACACTGGTTCGAGTTTCTGCGCGAGAAGTACGGCAAGGATCATCCGCGCCGCACCGAGATACGCAACTTCGACACCATCGAGGCTTCGAAGGTGGTGGAGGCGAACCAGAAGCTATACATCAACCGCGCCGAGGGATTCATCGGCACGGGCCTGAAGAAGGACGAGTTCGTGTGCAACTGCTCGGACATCGACGACATCATCGTGTTCTTCAAGGACGGTAAGTACAAGATGGTGCATGCTGCCGACAAGATATTCGTGGGCAAGAACATCCTGCACGTGCAGGTGTTCAAGAAGAACGACAAGCGCACTATATATAATGTGGTGTACCGCGACGGCAAGGCTGGCGCAGCATACATCAAGCGTTTCTTCGTGCCGACGATGACTGCCGGTCGCGAGTACGACTGCACGCAGGGCACTGCCGGCTCACGCATACTCTACTTCACCGCCAATCCGAACGGCGAGGCGGAAGTGATAAAGGTGACATTGGAGGCGAACCCACGCCTGAAGCGCATCTTCATCGAGAAGGACTTCTCCGAAATCGCCATCAAGGGACGCGCCTCGAAGGGCAACCTGCTCACACGCAACCCTATCCACCGCATCGGACTGAAGAGTCACGGCCACTCCACGCTTGGTGGCAGAAAGGTGTGGTACGACCCGGATGTGAACCGACTCAACTACGACGAGCACGGACGACTCTTGGGCGAATTCTTCGACGACGACTCTATACTCGTGGTGCTCGACGACGGCAACTTCTACATCTCTACATTCGATGCCAACAACCACTATGAGGACAACATAAAGCTCATCGAGAAGTGGGACCCTGACAAGGTGTGGACAGCAGCCCTGTTCGATGCAGACAACGCGAACAACTTATACCTCAAACGCTTCCGCATGGAGGCGACGAAACGCTGGCAGAACTACATCGGCGAGAACTCGAAGAGCAAGCTACTGCTGCTCACCGACACGCCGTTCCCACGCATAGAGGTCGACTTCGCACCGACCACTGCGCCTGACGGCTCTGAGACGCAACGCCCGTCGTTGGAGATAGACGCGGAGGAGTTTATCGCCGTGAAGGGCTTCAAGGCGAAGGGCAAGCGTGTCACCACGTTCGACGTGCAGGGGGTGAAGGAGCTGGAACCAACACGCTTCCCCGAACCCGAAGCGGAGGAGGACGAGGAGGAAGCTGAAGAGGTAAACCTCGACCCTGATGCTGGCAAGAGTCAGCAGCAGGTGATTGACGAAATGACCGGACAACTTAATATTTTCACCGAGCATGAGGATCTGTAGTCTATTGCTCGCCATGCTATGGTGTACCTCAGGGGGTGCAGTTTCAGGGGGTGCAGTTGTCTCAACTGCACCAGATTTCCTCTCAGGGGGTGCAGTTGTCCCAACTGCACCAACCAAGCAACACGGAAGTATCCCAGAGGGGTGCAGTTGTCTCCGCTCGGCTTTGCCGCTTGCCAGAGCAAGAACTGCACCAGATTACTTAAATACAGATACGTCGGTGCAGTTGAGACAACTGCACCCCCTGAGGGAGAATGCTCTTATGCTTGGCATCGGCTACACCGACATCCTCGACACCTACCTCTCGCCGGAGAAATACCGTGGCATCGACCTGCGCTTTCTGTCGCACACGCGCCGCGAGAAGGACTCCACCAGCCTCGTGCACCAATTGCTGCACGAGGGCTGCATCGCCACTGCCGATAACCGCTCGGGCAATGGGGGCGAGATAGGGGGCGGATACACCTTTGCCTACTCGCTGCTGCGCAAGTGGCAGATGCCTGTGGGCAGTTGTCATCTGAGACTGCTCGCCGGTGGCACCGCGGAGCTGAGCGTGGGCTTTCTGTATAACACACGGGGCAGCAACAACCCGGCACAGGCACGACTGGCACTGCAGCTGAAGCCTACCGTGGCTGCCGACTTCGACTTCCGACTGTTCCGCCGCCAACAACGACCGTTCACACTGCACTACGAGGCGTCGGCTCCGCTCTGCGGTCTGATGTTCTCGCCCAACTACGGGCAATCGTACTACGAGATTTTCTCACGTGGCAACTACGACCACAACTGCGTGCCGACGACTATCGCCTCCACGCCGTCGCTCCGACAGATGCTCACGCTCGACTTCCGTGCGCTGCACACCACGTGGCGCATCGGCTACCTCGGCGACTGGCGCCAGGCAAGCGTGAACAACCTCAAACAGCACACCTACACTCATGCTCTCGTCTTCGGCATCGTCAGACACTTCCGCATCGAGAAACTGTAGTCGCCCACGGAACGCACAGGCTGAGTGAAGGTTCCCACAGATGCACACTCTTATAACAGAGAAGTGGCTCCCACAGAACGCAGAACACACGGAACCTTCTGGCAGAGAAGTACCTCCCACAGAACCCACGGAACGCACAGAACCTTCTGGCAGAGAAGAGTCTCCCACAGATAGCACGGATTTACACAGATGCAGGAGGGTATGGCATCCTGCCGTACCCACGCAGCCAACAGCACCCACAAACTTCTGTGAATTCTGTGAATTCCGTGGGCGAATTAACGCAACCAAGCCATCTGTGCAAATCCGTGAAATCCGTGGGAGACTATATTCCCACAGAACCCACGGAACGCACAGAAGTTTCTTGCAGAGAAGAGTCTCCCACAGATGCGCACGGATACGCACAGATTAGGAGGGTATGGCATCCTGCCATACCCACGCAGCCAACAGCACCCCCAAACTTCTGTGAATTCCGTGAATTCCGTGGGAGGACCGACGCAACAAAACTTCTGTGAATTCTGTGAATTCCGTGGGAGCACAGACGCAACCAAGCCATCTGTGCAAATCAGTGAAATCTGTGGGAGGACTTACGCAACCAAACTCCCATGAAACCTGTGGGAAGATGGCGATACTATCTCGGTTGGTGCAGCGGAGACCGCTGCACCCCCTTTAGAATGTTCAGAGGGCGGAGTGGGTATGGCAAGATGCCATACCCTCCTAAAGAATTATGACAGGATGCCATACCCTCCTAAAGAGTATAACAATAAAAACAAATGCGAATGAGAAGAATAATCACTATACTGTTTGCATCGCTACTGCTGCTGACCACAGCGTGCGTCGACGAAACGGAGTATGCCGACAATCCGCGCGGCAACTTCGAGGCTCTGTGGCGTGCCATCGACGAACACTACTGCTTCTTCGACTACAAGCACGAGCAGTACGGACTCGACTGGGACGAGGTGCACGAGCGATACAGCCGACAGATAGCCGACGACATGACGACGGGACAGCTGTTCGAGGTGTTAGGCAATATGCTCGGCGAGCTGCGCGACGGACACGTGAACATGTACTCGGCGTGGGACGTGGCACGCAACTGGTCGTGGCACGAGGACTACCCGTCGAACGTGAGCGACACGCTGCTCTCGAAGTATCTCGGCACCGACTATCGCATCGCTGCCGGACTGCGCTACCGCGTGCTCGACGATAACACCGGATACATACGCTGCGCTACCTTCGCATACAACTTCGGCGATGGCAACCTCGACAATATAATGCTCTACCTCGCACCGTGCAACGGACTGATCATCGACCTGCGCGACAACGGCGGCGGACAGCTCACGGCTGCAGAACAGTTGGCGGCACGCTTCACCAACGAGCGACTGTTGGTGGGCTACATGCAGCACAAAACGGGAAAAGCGCACACGGCGTTCTCGGAGATGAAGAGCCAATACCTGAAGCCGTCGAAAGGCATCAGATGGCAGAAACGGGTGGTGGTGCTGACCAACCGCGCGGTGTACAGCGCAGCCAACGAGTTCGTGAAGTACATGCGCTGCTGCCCGAACGTGACCGTCGTGGGCGACCGCACAGGCGGTGGAGCGGGTATGCCCTACTCTACCGAACTGCCTAACGGCTGGAGCGTGCGCTTCTCTGCCTGCCCTATGTACGACAAGGATAAGAACTCAACGGAGTTCGGCATAGAGCCCGACCATAATGTTGCGTTGAAAGAAGCCGACTGGCTGCGCGGTGAGGATACTATCATCGAGTTCGCACGCGAATTGCTCAGAAAGTAAAGAGGCAGAAGAGCCTTTTTACTCTTTTGCCCTTTTACTTTTTTACTCTTTTACTCTTAAATCTGGCTGCGTGGTATGGGCAAGATGCCCATACCTCCTACTTTTTTGCTCTTTTACTTTTTTACTTTTACTCTTACCAGTACTTGTTGCGGTAGTACTCCAGTACTCGCAGAGAGATTACTCCAGTTTAGCAGCGAGATTACTCCAGTACTGTGGTGAGATTACTCCAGTACTGCTGCGGTAGTACTCAAAAAGGGTACGCTTAGGGGTGTAGAACAACGCTTTTTATAGCTGCATCGTGACCACTTCGGCGTTCGCCATGCGTGGCGTTTCGTTCATCGGTGTGCCGCTATGCACGCTTCTTATCGCCTTGTTCGTTATGCCGTGTCCCACGGCAAGCACGGTTTTTCCCTCATAATTATCCCTCACAAACTGCAGGAACGCAGCGGCACGCGCCCTCAGAGCGTCGAGCGACTCGATGTCGTCGGTCCACCGAGCATCATTTAGGTCGGGGATATATCTGCCTGTGAAGCTGCCCCAGTCGCGCTCGCGCAGCAGCTTTGTCTGCACGATGGCGTCGGGCGACACGCCGTGCGCAGCCGCCAGTATCACACACGTGTCGAAAGCGCGCTTTAGGTCGCTCGACACGAACACGTCGATGGGCATGTCTTTCAGCTCGGCAGCGAGGGCGCGTGCCTGCCCGATGCCATTCGGGGTCAGCTCGCCTTGAGTCTGCCCCTGCATAATCTGGCGCACATTGTCGACGGTCTCGCCGTGGCGCACAAGGAGAATGGTTGTCATATTGTTGTTTTTTCTAAGCCGAAATAAGCCTTTCTAAGCCTTCTTAAGCCTTTCTAAGCCATTGCTAACTAAACCTTTCTTAAGCCTTTCTAAGCCAAGATGATTTAGCCGAAACTATCCTCAAGCCCTCCCCGATGGGGAGGGTTGGGAGGGGCTTTTTTACTCTTTTACTTTTAAAAGCACTTTCACCGCTTCTCCCACTGTCGGCACACCGCTCACCACCATTGAGCGTTTGCCGTTCACCTCCTTGAGGTTGCAGCGGCGTGCGTTGGCAGCGATGAAGTCGAGTGCCTTGCCGAAGGTGGCACTGCGGTAGTAGGCAGAGTTGGGGTTGCTGACGAACTGCATCTGCATACGTCCCTGTTTGAGTATTATCTTCTCGCAGCCGAGACTCTTGCCGTAGCGGCGCAGCGCCACCACCTGCAGCAGTTCCTCGCCCTCGTGCGGTATGGCACCGAAGCGGTCGATGAGTCGCTGGCGGTAAGCGTCGAGCTCGTCGTCGTTGTCGATGTTGTCGAGCTCGCGGTAGAGCAGCATACGCTCTGCGCTGCCCGGCACATAGGTGTCGGGGAAGTACATCTCGAGGTCGCTCTCCACGGCGCAGTCCTCCACGAAGGCATCGCCCGTGAGGTTGTTGCCCTGCGCTATCTCCTCGGCGTACATGTCGGCAAACTCGTCGTTCTTCAGTTCGGTGACCGCCTGGTTGAGTATCTTCTGATACGTCTCGTAGCCAAGGTCCTCCATGAATCCGCTCTGCTCGGCACCGAGCAGATTGCCCGCACCGCGGATGTCGAGGTCTTGCATGGCGAGGTTGAAGCCGCTGCCCAGTTCGGAGAAGTTCTCCAAAGCCTCCAGTCGGCGGCGTGCCTCGGAGGAAAGCACCGACTTAGGCGGTGCAAGCAGATAGCAGAACGCCTTGCGGTTGGAGCGACCCACGCGACCGCGCATCTGGTGGAGGTCGGAGAGTCCGAAGCGGTGGGCATCGTTGATGATGATGGTGTTGGCGTTGCTGATGTCGATGCCGTTCTCGACGATGGTCGTTGAGAGCAGCACGTCGTAGTCGTAGTTCATAAAGCCGATGAGAATCTTCTCCAGCTCCTCGGGCGACATCTGTCCGTGTCCGATAGCCACACGCGCATCGGGCACGTATTTCGTTATGAGCGAGGCAATCTCGGGCAGGTTGCTGATGCGGTCGTTGACGAAGAACACCTGTCCGTTGCGCGACATCTCGAAGTTGATGGCATCGGCTATTATCTCATGCCCGTACACGCCCAACTCGGTCTGTACGGGATAGCGGTTGGGCGGCGGCGTGCGCATGATGCTCATGTCGCGTGCGCCCATCAGCGAGAACTGGAGCGTGCGCGGTATCGGCGTAGCCGACATGGTGAGCGTGTCGACGTTGGTCTTCAGCGTGCGCAGCTTCTCCTTTGTAGAAACGCCGAACTTCTGTTCCTCGTCGATGATGAGCAGTCCGAGGTCGTGCCACTCCACAGCCTTTCCTATCAGCTTATGTGTGCCGACGAGTATGTCTATCTTGCCAGCCTTGAGGTCGGCAAGCACCTCGCGCGTCTGCTTCGCCGTGCGGGCACGCGAGAGGTAGTCGACACGCACCGGCATACCCTTCAGACGGTCTGAGAACGTCTTGTAGTGCTGGAAGGCGAGCACCGTTGTGGGCACGAGCACTGCCACCTGCTTCGAGTCGCACGCCGCCTTGAACGCTGCACGTATAGCCACCTCGGTCTTGCCGAAGCCCACGTCGCCACACACCAGGCGATCCATTGGTCGGGCAGACTCCATGTCCGCCTTCACGTCGTGCGTGGCGCGCTGCTGGTCGGGCGTGTCCTCGTAGAGAAACGACGCCTCAAGCTCGTGCTGCAGATAGGAGTCGGCAGAATAGGCGAAGCCTTTCTCGTGGCGACGCTTGGCGTAGAGCTTGATGAGGTCGCGCGCAATGTCCTTGATGCGCTTCTTCGTGCGCTCCTTCAGCTTCTCCCATGCGCCGGTGCCGAGCGTGCTGAGTCGGGGCGGTTCGCCCGTGTCGCTGCGGCGGTACTTTGATATCTTGTAGAGCGAGTGGATAGACACGTCGACGATGTCGCCACGCTGATAGTAGAGGCGTATCATCTCCTGGTAGGAGTCGCCGACGGGCACGCGCACCAAGCCGCCGAACTTGCCGATGCCGAAGTCGACGTGCACGATGAAGTCGCCGGGTTCCATCTCCTGCAGCTCCTTCATCGTGAGTGCCATCTTGCCCGTTCGGGCTGCGTCCGACTTCAGGTTGTACTTGTGGAAGCGGTCGAATATCTGATGGTCGGTGAAGAAGCACAGACGCAGGTCGTTGTCGGCGAAGCCCTCGTGCAGAGTGCGGTTGACGGGAGTGAAGGGGAGTGCTGAATGTTGAATGTTGAGGTGTTGAGGTGTTGAGGTGTTGAGGTGTTGAGAATTCCTGCGCATCTGTTGCAACTCCTCACTGTCAAAAATATCGCGCAGGCGCTGCGTCTGCTTCTCCGAGTCGGCGAGGATGTAGAGCTGGTAGCCCTGCAAGAGATAATCGTCGAGGGTCTGGGTGAGCAGACTGAAGTTCTTGTGGAAGAGCGGCTGCGGCGAGATGTGGAACTCGATGGACACCTGTGGCGTGCCCGAAGGCTTTGCGCCGAACTCCACGAGGCGGAAGCGGCATATCTCCTCGCGGAAGCGCGTGGGTGCCACGAGATTGTTCTCCTTGCGCATGTCGCGCATTATCTGCTGCTGCTCCACCTCCGTGGCTCCCTCCAAACGTTCGGTCATGGCTTGCTGCGAAAAGCCGTCGTTGTATATCTGCTCGATGGTAGAACAGAGATAGAGGCGGTCTTTCATCACGAGCAGCGCGTCGTCGGGCAGTAGCGACGTGAACGGCTGCTTCTCCTCGGTGAGCTGCGCCAGTTCGGGCACGATGCGCACCTGCTGCTTCGCGTCCTTCGAGAGCTGATCGGCTACCTCGAACGTGCGTATGGTGTCCACCTCGTCGCCGAAGAAGTCGATGCGGAACGGCAGCTCCGACGAGTAGGAATAGACATCGATGATGCTGCCACGCATTGCGAACTGACCAGGCTCGTAGACGTAGTCGACCTCCTTGAAGCCGAACTCGCGCATCTGGCGTCCGAGGTCGGCAAAGTCGATGATGTCGCCAACGGCGATGTTGATGGTGCGCTCGTCGAGGCGACGCTTCGACACGACAAGCTCGCTGAGCGCCTCGGGGCAGGTCACAACGTAGAGAGCTTCAGCAGCACTGTCTGCATTCTTGCCTGCGCCCTTGCCCGTTGATGCCTTCTGCGTGTCGGCAGAGGTAAGAGCCGCGAGACGACTCAATGTCTCGGTGCGCAATATCTCGTTGGCTGCGTCGCGCTGTCCGTACTTCACCGCACGACGGTAGGACGACGGGAAGAAGAGCACGTTGTCGGTGCCGAGTATCTGCGTCAGGTCGTGATAGAAGTAGCCTGCCTCGTCGTTGTCTTGAAGGATGAAAACGGCAGTAAGAGTGTTGAGTTTTGAGTTTTGAATTTTGAATTGTTGCGACGGAGTGTCGCAATTTTGAGTTTTGGGTTTTGAGTCTTTCTTCCCGTTAAGTCGTTCGGCTACGGCGGAGAAAAACACAGGAGCCGATGAGGCAAGTAGTCCACCGAGGAATACGTGTCTCACCGACTCATCGCTGATTGCTTTCAAAAAAGCCCCGCACTGTGGCAGGGCTGTATAAATGTTGCTGATGTTTCTTATTTCCATAGGTCTGGTTAGTGCTTAAACCGTCTGTTGCGGACCTTTTGCTTTGTTGGTGCACTTGAGACAAGTGCACCCCCTTGAGGTGCAGAAAAGCAGCTGATGCGGTCTTAAGCAATAGAGTTTTTTAGTGTTTCGCCTCAGGATACTTTCTGAACCAGCCGTCCCATCTGAGTCGCATCACGCCGAAGAACGCCTCGCCGAAGATACCACCGCTCATCTTGCTGACACCCTCGCGACGGTTGACGAAGATGACCGGCACCTCCTTTATCTTGTAGCCCATCTTGTAAGCCGTGAACTTCATCTCTATCTGGAAGCCGTAGCCCTTGAAGCGCACCTTGTCGAGGTCGATAGAAGAGAGCACGCAACGACGGTAGCACTTGAAGCCAGCTGTGGTGTCGTGCACCTTGAAGCCCGTAACCATACGCACGTACTTCGACGCGAAGTAGCTCATCAGCACGCGACCGATAGGCCAGTTGACAACGTTCACGCCACTCACGTAGCGCGAGCCGATAGCCACGTCGTAACCCTCGTCGTGACAAGCACTGTAGAGGCGTGGCAGGTCGTTGGGGTCGTGAGAGAAGTCGGCATCCATCTCGAAGATGTAGTCGTAGCCGTGCTCAAGCGCCCACTTGAAGCCTGTGATGTATGCCGTGCCAAGACCCAACTTGCCACTGCGCTCGAGGATGAAGAGGCGGTCGCCGAACTCATCACTGATGAGGTGCTTCACGATGGCTGCAGTGCCGTCGGGACTACCGTCGTCGATGACGAGGATGTGGAAACACTTCTCAAGTGAGAACACCGCGCGTATGATCTTCTCGATGTTCTCCTTCTCGTTATATGTCGGTATGATTACTATACTATCGCTTTTGTTCATTGTTTTGCTATTGAATGGTTTTTACATTGTCAACTCGTCAACTTGTAACTCGTCAACTAATATGCAAATATACTAAATGTATTCGATACGAGTGCCGCCGTAGCGTTAAAAAACGTGTTTTCGGGAGTTTTACTGGTCGGGGTTCTCCACAAAGCCCTGATATTGCTCCTCCAGTCCGCCCATCACCACCTTGTAGCTCTCTTCCTCAAGATACTTGATGTTGTCCGTACCCTTGCTGATTGGCAGTATCGGCTTGTGTATGGTGAGACGGAGCGGATGCCAAACCACCCACTTCATATCGCGAGTGCGTGGCATGATGTCGAACGAGCCATTGATGGTGAGCGGCACAACGGGCAGCTCGATGTCGTCGGCGAGCATGAAGGCTCCGCGCTTGAATACGCCCATGTGTCCTGTGAACGAGCGTGCCCCCTCGGGGAACACCACGAGCGACATACCACCCTGCAGCGTCTGTCGGGCGCGGTCGTAGGTATCGCGTATCTTGCTTGCGCCACGCTTGTCGACGAAGATGTGGTGAGCCGACTCGCACGCCTTACCAACGAACGGCATCTGGCGTAGCTGGCGCTTCATCATCCACTTGAAATTGCGCGAGAGGAAGCCGTAGATGAGGAAGATGTCGAACGCTCCCTGGTGGTTGGCTACGAACACATACGACTGTCCCTTCACAAGATTCTCGCGTCCCTCCACCTTCACCGGCAGCAGGAGTATGCGTATGATGAACTGCGCCCACCACTTGCCGGGGTAGTAGCCCCAGAAGTGACCGTTGCCTAAGGTGCAACCGATTGTAACCATCAAGCTGGTGATGAGGGTGTAGATAGCTATCAAGGGGAGAGCTATCAAGAGCTGATATATACGATACAGATATTTCATTGCTTGTTTTGTTTTTTTATTTTATAAGCCGAACTAAGCCTTTCTAAGCCTTCTTAGGCCTTCTTTAAGGTGGCGTTTAAGCCGAACTAAGCCTCTTTAGGCCTTTCTAAGCCTTTGCTAACTGAGCCCTCCCCGACGGGGAGGGTTGGGAGGGGCTGTTAGGGTTGGGAGGGGACCCTTTTTACTTTTTACTTTTTTACCTTTTTACTTTTTTACTTTTAACGTGATTTCCACAATCTCCGGTTTCATGTGGAAACGAAACGGCAGGAAACCTCCCACGCCCGTAGACACAAAGAGGAAGCGTTTGCCCTCGCTATACAGTCCGGCATCCTCGCTGTTGACAAGACTTGTGGGTCGCCAGCCGAAGAGCGACAACTGTCCGCCGTGGGTGTGTCCGCTCAGCGTTAGTTGCGCTGTACATTGTGGCAGTATGTGGCGGCGCCATGCCGACGGGTCGTGCTGCATCATAATGACGAACGATTCGGGCGATATGCCGTGCAGTGCCTTGCGATAGTCGGCTTTGCAGGGGAACGGCGGACGACCGTCGTTCTCCGTTCCGGATATCACTATCGAGTCGGCTCCGCGGCGCAAGATGCGACGCTCGTTGAGCAGCAAGTCCCAGTTGAGCGAAGCCTCGAACGAACGTGTCATACGCTCCATACTGCGCTTCTGCTCCGCCGTGGCTGTCTTCACATAGTCGGCATAGTCGTGATTGCCAAGCACGGAGAAGATACCGTCGACCGGATGCAGATGAACCAACGTGGGCGCATGACGCACCAACTCCTGTGGGCGCATGTTCTGCAGGTCGCCGGTGAAGAGGATGGCATCGGGATGTAGCTCGTTCACCTGTGCCACCATGCGCTGAGCAAACTCCTGCTTCATCGAGCCGAGGTGCATATCCGAGAGCTGCACGATGCGATAGCCGTCGAAGGCTTTCGGCAAACTGTCGAACTCGAGCGTAACGCGCTTCACGTGCAGCTGGTCGGGACCCACCATCGTGCCCATGAACAGCACATAGAACCATCCGAGCACAAGCACCAGTCCGGTGTGGTTGCCCCAGTTGGTGCGCAACTTCAGCAGTCGCTTAACAGCTAGTCCGGCGAGCGACGCCAAGGTGAAGACCACCTTCGGCACGATGAGCAACCCGAGCATGAACAGATACACGTTGAAGAGCGTGAGGTTATCGGGCGCAAAGTTGCGCATCATCGAATAGGCTGCGGTACAGGCTATCATGGCGGCTCCCGGCACCCACCACAACAGACGCATCCATAGCGTCATGTCGAAGCGCCAGCGCAGATAGCGTCGGTATATGTACAGGTCGGGCAGCAGCGTGAGCAGCAGTATGAGTATTGATATCCTTGCAATCATTATGTTCCATTTTATGGCACGTTTTCTCGCCATGGCATAACTCGAGCAAGCTCGGTTCTGCTCATTTGGCTTAACGAAAACGTTCCTTGTAAACTTGCGATAGTGTTGTTACAGAGTTTTCACCTATTTCAAAAACCTGCGTATGAGCTCCACGGGCAGTCCGCGACGGTGCGCATAGTCGCGCAACTGGTCTTCGCCGATGCGCCCCAGTTCGAAGTAATGCGCCTTCGGGTGGGCGAACATCAGTCCGGACACCGATGCGTGGGGCTTCATGGCACCACTCTCGGTGAGTCGGATGCCAATCTGCTTGAGGTTGATGAGCCGGTCGATGATGAAGTTGACACTCGTGTCGGGCATCGACGGATAGCCCACAGCCGGACGTATGCCTTGAAAATCCTCGCGCAGGAGTTCGGCTACGGACAGATTTTCGTCGGGTGCATATCCCCATAGTGAGCGACGTACCTCCATGTGAAGCACCTCCGCCGTAGCCTCAGCGAGTCGGTCGGCAAGCGTCTGCGCCAGCATACGCTGATAGTCGTCGGTAAGGAAGTCGTGCTCCAACGCCAGGTCGACCGTAGTGGCGAACACTCCTATGCGGTCTGTCACGCCCGAAGCCTGCGGACGGATGAAGTCGGCAAGCGATAGGTTCGGCTCGCCCTCACGTGTGGGATGTTGCTGACGCAGCATAGGCAGCCGCACATCGTCAATGAGTATGTCGTCGCCGTCGCTGTTAGCATCGAACAGGCCTACGGCAGCGTGTGTCTGGTAGCGCGTCTCCAAGCTGTCGAGCATCTGCTCTGCCTCCGCCCGCATTCGGTCCTTAGCCTCCTGCGGCTTGCCCGAGAGCCCCCAGGCGAAGTAGAAGTAGAGCCAGTTGATGTACGGACGCAGGGTGGAGATGTTATAATCGGTATATTGCAGCATCGTCGGTCTACTCTCTAAAGCGCACCGCCTCGCCACGGCTCGACGCATCGAACGCCCAATTGTTATATATAATCTGTCCGTTGCACATCGTGGTGCGCACCTGCCACTGATAGGTATGACCCTCCATTGGACTCCAGCCGCACTTGCTCTGTATCGTCTCCGGCGTTACGGTCCACGGAGCGTCGGGCTTCACGATGACGAGGTCTGCCTTGTAGCCCTTGCGCACAAAGCCACGCTTCGACACCTCGAAGAGCATAGCTGGGTTGTGCGCCATCAGTGTGACGAGGCGCTCCATACTGAGCACACCTTCGTCCACAAGTTCGAGCATTGTGACAAGCGAGAACTGCACCATAGGCATACCCGAAGCAGCGCGTGCACATCCGCCCTCCTTGTCCTTCAGCAGATGAGGTGCGTGGTCGGTGCCGATGGTTGTTATGCGTCCGTCGGTGAGAGCGTGGCGCAGTGCGTCGCGGTCGGTCGCAGTCTTGATAGCAGGATTGCACTTTATGCGTGTGCCGAGGCGAGCGTAGTCGTCCTTTGTGAATACGAGGTGAGCCACGACTGCCTCTGCCGTGATGCGTGGCGAAGAGCCGAACAGCTCAAGCTCGCGTGCTGTGGTCATGTGTGCCACATGCAGACGTGCACCTGTCTGCTCAGCGAGGTCTACGGCGCGCTTTGTCGACTCGTAGCACGCTGCCTCGGAGCGTATCTCAGGGTGGTGCTCAACGGCGGGGTCGTCACCGTACTGCTCCTGTGCGTGCTTCATATTGCGGTTGATGATGTCGGTATCCTCGCAGTGTGCCATAATCGGCAGCTGTGCCTTGCTGAAAAGCTCGTGCAGCACGTCATTACGGTCTACAAGCATGTTGCCCGTAGACGAACCCATGAAGAGTTTGATGCCAGGCACGCGGTGTGGGTCGATACCGGTGACGCAGTCGATGTTGTCGTTTGTAGCTCCGATGAAGAAGCTGTAGTTGACGTGCGACTTTGTGGCTGCGTCCTCAAACTTAGCGTTGAGTGCTTCCTCGGTTGTGGTCTGTGGCTTGGTGTTCGGCATGTCGAAGTAGGTGGTGACACCGCCGTAAGCCGCAGCACGACTCTCGGTCTCCATGTCCGCCTTCTCGGTCAGTCCGGGGTCGCGGAAGTGTACATGACAGTCGATCACTCCGGGCATAACAAAACACCCCGTGGCATCTACGATGCTGTCGTAGTCGCCACGAGGTGTTTCTGTACCTTCTATAATGTCTGTAATGGTGTCGCCGTCGACAACGAGGGACGCTACTCGCGTAGCCCCCTCGTTGACAAGTTTACCACCAAATACTAATGTTTTCATATTTCTTAGATATAGTTACTGATCGTTGTTAGCGTATGCTATTCGCTGGCAGCGGGCTGTGCCAGCTCGTTCGGCGTCGGTCCGTCGGGCATCGAAGGAACGGTAGCAGCGTCGACAGGCGCATTGTTCACTTCTTTCATGCCGTTCATAATGGCTTGGTTCTCCAGAGCCTTCTGATAGTAGTCCTTCACGTATGGATCGTTCTTGAACTTGTCGGTGGCTTTGCTCATGATATCTTCTATCCACGGTGTGAGTTCGGGATAGCGATAGCCGATGGTCATCATGAAGAATACGCCCGGACCAAGCACGTTGTCGAAGTTTTCGGTGACGAATGTTGTGACGAGCTTGTCCTCTTCTGCCATGAGTCGCACTGCCTCGGCGTTGATGTGGCGTGTCACTGCCTCCATATCGCTACCGTCCATGATGGCGCGGTCGTGAGTGTGCAGCAGTTCGGCTTCCTGATTTTTCAGCTGGTTGTACTTGTTGAAGAACTTAAAGAGCTCGTCGTTGAGCGGTGTGCCACTCACATTCTGCTGTGTGTTGTCGAGCTTTATAGTGATGTCGCCACTTTCGATTACGAGTGGCAATATGCTCTCGTCGTCCATGAAGATATTGGCGAGGCGCACGGTGTCGAACGTTCCGCTGAACTGAAACTGTCCGTGTACGACATCGCAGGAGTCAATCTTCTTGAAGTCGTTATTGCTTAGCACCTTCAAGTAGAGCATACGACCATCGAGTGTGGACACGTTCGAGGAGCCTTGTATGTTGTACGAGCTGGAGCATGATGCCAATGCTATTATACAGAGTAAAGCGTAAAGTAGCTTCTTCATTATCTTGAGTTTTTATTGGGTTCTTATTGTTTTCTTATTGTCTGTCTGTGGCTGGAGCATCGTCCTGCTCTTCACTGTCGGCTTCGTCCTCCACTGCGTCTTTCTTCAACTCCGATGCTATGCGGTGCATAGAGTACATCTCGAGTATGGCTGCAGCGAGCAATAGCAACACCCATTTGTTGTAAACTACGCTGAAGTAAGTGATGGTGTCGGCGAAGTAGTCCTTGAGCCACATGTTAGCACTATCTACCATGAGCAGACCTGCCAATACGAAGAAGATGTCGGCGAAGGTCATTATCTTCTTGAGTCGCTTGATGGTGGGGTTATGTCCTTCGTATGCCTGGTTCACCTGCATCGCTGCAAACAGTAATGCTCCGACAAGGAATATCCAGCATACAATCTGCTGTGCGAACATAAAGACGAAGCTGCCAGCTCCTATCACCATTAATACGCCTCCGATGAGGAATAGCGCGCTTTGTATAGTATTTAGTTGTTTCATTGTAGTTTACTCTTTTGCTTTTTCAGGTTGGGGGTCGTCGCTAAGCACATAGATATCCTCGTCGTCAGCCTTCATAAAGTAGCGTTCGCGTGCTATCTTCTGAAACGCTTGCGGACCCTGTCGCATCTCCTTCAGCTTCTTCAGGTCGCTTTCGTTCTGCGCATTATACTTCGCTATTTCCTCCTCCAGGTCGCTGATTTGCATCTCGAGTTGGAAACGATGCAGGAAGCTATTCTCATCAACAAAGCCCACGGTGAGCACGCCGATGATTATGGTTATGGCATATTTATAATGGCTTATCAAAGCCAAAATGAGTTTCAAACGCCCCATTTTCGTTCTATATTATATATAATGTGTGAATATCGAAAGGCGCATCAACCCTTTATTGGCTCGCCTTTTCAGTGTTGCAAACTTACTACAAATTTTTCATATTCCGCCCGCTACGCACATTTTTTAGGGTTTATTATACAAACAAATTGTTTGAATATGCAAAATTTAGTTAACTTTGCACCCAGTTTATATAGTGTAGACTAAGGGGTGGCGGAATATTTGCCGTCTGAGAACATACCCTCAGAGCTGATCCGGATAATACCGGCGTAGCGATAAGGTACAGATACGAACGGTTTTCTTTATTTCAAAAGCCCTTATAGTCTTATTATTGGATAACAACATCAACTTTAAAAAAGATGAAGAAAATCATTGGAGTAGCCTTGGCTGCTGCGTGCACTTGCCCTTCGCAAGCTGCTGGCGAGCAGAACAAGCTCGACACTACCCGTGTGAACAACCTCAACGAGGTGGTAGTAAAGGCTGTAAGAGCCCCGAAGAGTTCACCATTTGCAGTAGAAAACATCAATAAGCCTGAGCTTGAGCGCTTCGCTACCTCTGGTAGAGAGCTGCCTATGCTCTTCGCTCGCACACCGGGCGTGCTTGCATGGAGCGAGAACGGCGTGGGTACTGGTACTGTTTATATGCGTATGCGTGGTGCTGCCGGTAGCCGCATTAACGTAACGGTAGACGGTGTACCTCTCAACTCGCCTGAGGACCAGTGCGTGTTCTGGGCAAATATGAACAGCTATGCAGCCCTCATGGGTAGCGCACAAATTCAGCGTGGCATCGGTTCGTCAACCAACGGCGATGGAGCCTTCGGTGGTGCGGTGTCGCTTGCTACAGCTGCGCCGTCGCTGAAGCCAACCGTAGAGGTTACGGGCTCTTACGGTTCGTTCAACACATACCGCTTTGGCGGCAAGTTCTCAACGGGTCTGCTCTGGGATCACCTCGTACTCGACGGTGCTTACCACGAGACCAATACCGACGGATACATCCACGGCACAAGCGGACGCTCAGGTTCGTACTACGGCGGACTGACATGGTTCGGCGACCGCTTCAAGATTTCGTATAAGAACATCGGCAACTTCGAGCACACAGGTCAGGCATGGAACGGTGTGCCGGCATGTAACTACGACGGCGATACTGACCTCAAAGCGTGGGGCATCAAGAGCTATAAGGATATGTGGAAGCATGGATTGGGCAAGTTCAACCCGCTCTACGAGTCGCTCAACATCCCGATGGATGACAACTGGGCACCCGATCCAAGTAAGCCGCTCACAACAGAGCGTTACAAGATGCGCGACGGCTCATACTGGGATAAGACCACTGACAACTTCGAGCAGAGCCACAACATCCTCAACTTCACATGGCAGCCTACCGACCGTTGGAGCCACTCCGTAACAGCTCACTACACATACGGCTACGGCTACTACACCGAGTTCAAGCAGAACACAAAGTTGGCTTCTAAGTTTGGCATCAACGAGATGTACGTAAAGGACGGCGAACTGAAGCTCGTGAAGTCGGATGCTATCCGCAAGAAAGGACTCACACAGAACAACTATGGCGCTCTCTACAACGTGAACTATAAGGATGCTCTGTGGGATGTTACGGGCGGTCTTAGTATGCAGCTCTTCCGTTGCAACCACTGGGGCAAGGTGACATACATTGCTGACAAGACTCTCGAGGAAAAGTACTTCACTAACGGTCGCTACAAGTACTACGACTCTGACGCAGATAAGAACGACTGGAGCTGGTTCTTCAAGGCTAACCGCAAGTTCGGCAAGGGTTGGAACTGGTTCCTCGATATGCAGATGCGCTATGTCAACTATCAGACCGACGGCATCAACGACCACTTCGAGCAGGGTGCCGACGGCAACTACAAGAACCAGAGCATCAACATCAACGAGAACTACTTCTTCGTCAACCCGAAGGCTGGCATCAGCTACGATGCTAACGGACATAAGGTTTACGCTTCTATTGCCTACGCCAACCGCGAACCGGAGCGCAACAACTTCACCGACAACATCGGCTACGGCAATCCGTCGCCTGAACGTCTGCTCGACATCGAGTGGGGTTATCAGTATCAGGGCGAGAACTGGTTCGCAGGTGTCAACTTCTACTACATGAAGTACGTCAACCAGTTCGTGATGACTGGTGAGAAGAGCGACATCGGCGAGGCACTGACACGCAACATCAAGGACTCTTATCGTCTCGGTGCTGAGCTGTCAGCAGGCTGGAGCCCACTCTCATGGCTCTCTGTAGAGGGTAACGCCGCGCTGAGCCGCAACCGTCTGCAGAACTTCAAGGAGTGTGTCGAGAGCTGGGATGGTGCTGCCGTATGGAACACATACAAGAGCTCTACCATTGCTTTCTCGCCGTCGGCTATCCTCAACGGCTTCGTAGATGTTCACTTCGCTGGTTTCCGCGCCACATGGCACACCAACTTCGTCAGCAAGCAGTATCTTGACAACACCGAGAGTTCTGATCGCTCACTGCCCTGCTATTCGCAGACTAACGTGAACGCTTCGTACACATTCAACTTCGCTAAGCGTATGCTTGGCTTGAAGCAGATTGTGCTCGGTGCCGACTTCAACAATATATTCAACCGCCACTATGCAGCTTCTGGCTACGTCTACTACGACTGGTACAACCAGGGTAAGCGCAACTCTACCGTGGCTTACATCCCAATGGCTGGTTTCAACTGCATGGGAACCATAACACTGAAGTTCTAAAACCTCGTCCCTCCCCCGTCGGGGAGGGGCTGTTTTTTTTTTATAAAATGACAGATTTTCTCTCCACTCATTGGCTCGACATCGTCACAACAATCCTCGGGCTCATCTATCTCATTCTCGAATACCGTGCGAGCATCGCGCTGTGGGTTGTAGGCATCGTGATGCCAGCCATGGACATTTACCTCTACTGGAGCCACGGTCTCTATGGTGATGCCGGCATGGCTGTCTACTACACGCTTGCCGCAATATACGGCTATGCCGTGTGGAAGTTCGGAGCGAAATGGAAGGCAATGATTAAACGCAAAGGCTCTGACAAGAAAGAAGGCGCAAGTGCGGTTAGCTCTGATAAGATAGAAGCTGCAAGCGCGGTTAGCAGTTCTTCCGAAGATCTTCCTATAACGTTTTTTCCTCGCCGCCTCATCTTGCGCACGCTCGGCTTTTTCTTCCTTGCCTGGGCTGCCACATATTATGTCTTGGTGGCTTACACCAACAGTACGGTTCCTTTGCTCGATGCTTTCACCAACGCTCTGAGCTTCGTCGGCTTATGGGCATTGGCACGCAAGTATGTTGAGCAGTGGCTCTTCTGGATAGCCGTCGACGTTGTCTGCTGTTATCTGTACGTGGTCAAGGGCATACCGTTCAAGGCTGGGCTCTACGGGCTGTATGTGGTGATAGCGGTCATGGGATATTGGAAGTGGAAGGGGCTTGCGAGAAAGGCACAGGTATAGAGAATCTAGAACATCTAGAAACTCTAGAACATCTAGAAAATCTAGAAAATCTAGAATATCTAGAACGTCTATAGTTTCTCCTCCCCCAGCTGTTCCTTCAGCCTCTTTATCTCCTCTTCCTTTCCATAATACATCTTTAGCGCTCTTTGCTTTAGATTCTCAAAAGCAGCCTTCCACTTCGCAGCCTCCGCCTGTGCCTCGGCGAGGGATTGCTTCAGACGTGGCAGCTCTGCCTCCAGCTGTTTCAAGCGCTCGTCTTGCTGCTGGCGATATCCAGTGCGAGCGCGGTGCATACGCTCCTTTATGCCGCCCTCAGTGATAAACTCCTGCTCCAGTTTCTTCAAGAACGACATCATCATCCGGTCGATAAAGTGGCAGAGCGTGATGGCATAGTTACACATCTGCTCGTCAGTCCACTGCGCGAAGAACGGCTCATAATCGGACAGGCGATTATGATAGCGACAATAGTTGAGCATATCAGCGTAGCGCGGTTCACCGCTAACGAAGAACTGTAGGTGACGCGACTTTATATAGTCCTCAAAGTCCTCGCGCAACTCCTTCAGTGAAGCGCGAGCCACGTTGAGTAGCTTCAGTTGCATCTCCGTGGAGGCGACACCGTCCGCCAAGCCTTCCACGATATTCTGCTTACACGAACGTGCTGCCTGTATCACTTGGTCGCGCGTGCGATCTTTGTATAAATGTATAAAGCGCTCACAGAAGGCGAACGCAAGCTGATATATCACATCCGACTTCTGATAGAAATAAAGCGCATCCCAATTGGCTTGCGATTTCAGCACGTGCTGAGTATTCGAGGTTTCTGCCATAATAGAATAGATGAATAGTTTGATTTGATGCTGCAAATATAAAGAAAAAAGCAATAGAAAGTGCTTTTTATTGCGTACTTTTGCTTGCTCCAAACAAAGTATACAGTTGACGAACAACCACTGCCAACTAAAACATAATAAACATGTGCAACCAACCACACACTCCCAAAAGCTTTGCATCGCTACAGCCGGACGGCTTCGATGCGGTCGTCGTAGCCGGTGGCGACTTCCCCACTCATGCCGTGCCGCTCACGCTCGTCGAACAGGCACGGATGCTTGTGGCGTGCGACTCGGCTGGCGAGGAGCTGATACGACGCGGATACATGCCGACGGCGATTATAGGCGACTGCGACTCGATGTCGCAGGAGTTCCTGACAGCGCACCGCGACATTATATATAAGGTGGAGGAGCAGGAGTACAACGACCTTACGAAGGCAACGCGCTTCTGCGTGGAGCGTGGATGTCGCCGCATTGCTTACGTCGGAGCTACGGGCAAGCGCGAGGACCACACATTAGGCAACATATCGCTGCTCGACTTCTATCGTCGCGAGATGCACATCGCGGCGTTGATGGCTACCGACCACGGCGTGTTCCTTTCGGCTTCCGGCACAACGGAACTTGCCACCTTTGCCGGACAGCAAGTGAGCATCTTCAACCTCACGTGCTCGCACCTTGAGGGCGACGGTCTGCGCTGGCAGCCGTATGCGTTCGCAGCGATGTGGCAAGGCACGCTCAACGAGGCGACGGGCGAGAGCATCACGCTGCGTGGCGACGGCAGCTACATGGTGTACGGCGTGTACGAGTAAGCGAAAAACGTGCCTGCTTATTTTGTAATTTGCCGAGTTTATACTAACTTTGCACGCTCAAAACGCCCCTATCATCATTAACAATTTATATTTTTTATGTTCAAAAACAATTTCAACGCACGCCCCGTGGCATTGCATTTCAAGCACTTCACGCACCGCAGCTACGCTCTTTTCAGCTGCTTGGGTCGCGAGGTGCTCATCTGCACGCTCAGTGTGGCTACGCTCACCAACGCCAAGGCAGATGGCATCAGCACGAAGCCTGTAGCGTCGGCTCTGGCTCTCGACTCGCTGAGCCGTGAGGAGGTGAAGCTCGACGAGGTGCTCGTAACGGGTTCGCGTGCTCCGCTCACTGCATTGCAGTCGGCAAAGATTGTGGCTGTCATTTCGCGCGACGACATTCAGCGTGCGGAAGCAGCGAGTGTCAACGACATTTTAAAGTTAGTCCCGGGCGTGGATGTCCGTCAGCGCGGGGGCTTTGGTGTACAGACGGACATCTCCATCAACGGCGGCACGTTCGACCAAATCACCATTCTATTGAATGGCATGAATATTTCGAGTGCACAGACGGGTCACAACGCTGCCGATTTTCCAGTTTCGCTTTCCGACATTGAGCGCATCGAGGTTCTTGAGGGTGCTTCGGCACGTGTGTTCGGTTCGTCGGCGTTCAGCGGTGCCATCAACATCGTAACGCGTGCCGATGCCGAGAGCAACGTAACGGTGGCTGCCGAGGGCGGCTCGTTCGGCACGTTCGGCGGCGACGCAAGCGTGAATCTTGCTACGGGTGCGGTGCGTCAGAAACTGAGCGGTGGCTACACGCAGAGCGATGGAGGCACGGAGAACAGCGACTTCCGTCGTCGTCGCGCCTACTACACGGGCAGCTGGAAGTCGCGCTACGTAGACATGCAGTGGCAGGGCGGCTTCTCGTCGCAGGACTTCGGTGCGTCTACGTTCTATAGTGCAAAGTTCAAGAATCAGTTTGAGGCTACACGCCGTTTCCTTGCGTCGGCACAGGCGGAGATTAAGCCGTTGGCTGACGACCGTTTCGTGCTCACGCCGATGGTCTACTGGCATAAGGATGTAGACCACTACCAGCTTATAAAGGGCAAGGAGGGTGCTGCTGCCGGCGAGAACTATCACCGTCTCGACACCTACGGCGGCTCGCTTAACGCTCATACTACGTGGTTGCTCGGCAAGACGGCGGCTGGCGTCGACGTGCGCCGCGAGCATATCCTGAGTACGGCGTACGGCGATGTGCAGCCGGAGGACAAATGGGTGTCTATCTGCGGCACCGACCGCAAGTACAACCGCCTCGGCGAGCGCACCAACACGAGTCTCTTCCTCGAGCATAACGTCATCGTGGGCGGCTTCACGCTGTCGGCTGGTTTGCTCGCCAACCGCAACACAGCGCTCGACGGCAAGTTCCGCCTCTACCCGGGTGTGGACGTGAGCTACCGCCCAAACGACGAGTGGAAGGTGTATGCTTCGTGGAACCGCGCGTTGCGCGTACCTACGTACACCGACCTTTATACCAGCAACTCGGTGCAGCAGGGCGACATTGCGCTGCGACCGGAGAAGAACGAGGCGTTCAAGGTGGGCACGCGCTACCGCACGCACGGCTTCGAGGCAGTGCTGAGTGGGTTCTACTCTAAGGGTACGGACATTATCGACTGGGTGTACCCTACGGCTGAGAGCAAGAAGTATCAGGCTATGAACATCGGTAAGCTCGACAACATGGGTTACTCCGTTGATGCTGCGCTGCACCTGCAGGAGTTGCTGCCGAAGTTCTTCATCACGCGCATAAAGGCTGGCTATGCGTTCATTCATCAGAAGCACTCTACCGACGGTGATGTCTTCGGTTCGCTCTACGCCTTAGAGTATCTGCGCCACAAGGCTACGCTGCAGGTTGACCATCGCATCTGGCGACAGCTCACGGCATCGTGGGCGCTACGTTGGCAGGAGCGCATGAACGGTTATCATCCGTACACAAAGGTGGATGTGCGCTTGCAGTGGTCTGCGCCTACATACAATATATATGTAAAGGCTGACAATATCACAAACCACCACTACTACGACCTTGGCAACGTGAAGCAGCCGGGCATCTGGGTTATGGCTGGTGCAAGCGTGAAACTCAAGTTCTAATGCTCCCACAGAATAGAGGGAACTAAAAACTCCCACAGATTCCACGGAATTCACGGAAGTACTTATAGAGAAAACTCCCACAGATTTCACGGATTTACACAGATGTATAGGATGGTATGGCATTCCTGCCATACTCACACTGCAATAAATGCACCTAAACTTCTGTGAATTCCGTGAATTCTGTGGGAGTTCTTTGTATAAGTCCCATCTGTGAAAATCTGTGGGAGGATTATGCCGAAGCCGTGGGTATGGCAAGAATGCCATACCCTCCTAAGAAGCTTCTGTGAATTCCGTGAATTCTGTGGGAGTTCTTTGTATAAGTCCCATCTGTGAAAATCCGTGGAATCTGTGGGAGGATATCTCAGCAGAATAAATCTGTGGGAGAGCCGCTTACTTCAGGTCGCCCACCTTATACAGGTACTCCGCAATCTGCACCGCGTTGAGCGCAGCACCCTTGCGAATCTGGTCGCCCGAGAGCCAGAACGTGAGTCCGCAGTCGTCGGCGAGATCCTTGCGCACGCGTCCTACGAACACGTCGTCCTTGCCGGCTGTCTCCAGCGGCATCGGGTAGACGAGGTTCTGCGGGTCGTCCTTCAGTGTGCAGCCAGGAGCCGCAGCGATTGCCTTCTGAGCCTCCTCGACGCTGATGGGGCGTTCGGTCTCAATCCATACCGACTCGGAGTGAGAGCGGAGCGAGCTGACGCGCACGCACATCGCAGAGCAGCGCACGTCGCTGTGCATGATTTTGCGTGTTTCGTTGAACATCTTCATCTCCTCCTTGGTGTATCCGTTGTCGGTGAAGACATCAATCTGCGGGATGACGTTATACGCCAACTGGTGCGGGAATTTCTCCACCTTCACCGGCTCGTTGTTCACCAGTTCGCGATACTGCTCCTGCAGCTCTGCCATGGCAGCTGCACCTGCGCCCGATGCGCTTTGGTAGCTGGCGATGTGTATGCGCTTGATGTGGCTGAGCTGCTCCAGCGGCTTCAGCACTACCACCATCATAATAGTGGTGCAGTTAGGGTTGGCGATGATGCCACGCGGACGCTTCAGAGCATCCTCGGCATTGCACTCCGGCACTACCAATGGTACATCGTCGCACATGCGGAACGCCGACGAGTTGTCGATCATCACTGCGCCGTACTTAGTGATAGTCTCGGCATACTCCTTAGAGGTGCCACCACCAGCCGATGTGAACGCAACGTCGATGTCCTTGAAATCGTCGTTGTGCTGCAAGAGCTTCACCTCATACTCCTTACCTTTGAACGTGTATTTCTTTCCAGCCGAACGCTCAGAACCAAACAACACTAAATTGTCAATGGGGAACTCTCTCTCGGCGAGGATGCGCAGAAACTCCTGTCCTACGGCGCCACTCGCACCAACAATAGCTACATTCATTTTCTCTTATTTTTGTTTTTATTTATATGTATTTGCTTACTAATTGCCTAATGTTCGTGCAAAGTTACAACTTTTCTGTCATCTAATGACTGGTTTACATCTTTTTCTACTACTTTACACTATTCATAACCAGCGTTAGGCGTAATAATTTTATGAAATCTGACTTAAAGAATACAAAATCGGCAAAACGGAATAATATCGGTATGGAAATAATGACTACCTTTGCGGATGACAAAATAACTTTGCATACGAATCTTAATTATGAAACATAATGGCTAACGAAATGACAGAACTGAAGATTGACATGGGACTCATCGCTCATTACGGCAATGCCGACTACATAGATGGCGACATGGTTGTGCTCGACGGCATCGACAAGGTGCTGCAGGTAGACGGCACGTTCAAGTTTGATATGATTATGATGGTCTACTGCACTAAGGGACGTATACAATTTGAAACCAGCTCCAACGCATATACCGCAAAGGCGGGCGACGTGATTATCTGTCTGCCCAGCAGCACATGGGAAAACGTGATGGTATCGCCCGACTACGACTCGAAAAGTGTCGGCGTGTCGAGCAAGGCAGCCCAAGCCAGTGTGCAGGTGAACCGCGACTACCTTAATCTGCTCGGTTACGTATCGCACAACCCCGTAATCCACCTCAACGAGGAACGCCAACAGATGTTCTTGAAGTACTACGCCATCATTGCACACAAGATAAAGAATCCGCATGGTTTCTATCATAAGGAGATTATGCACTGCTTGCTGCTAAGTTCCATCTACGAGCTGTTCGCCATCATCACGCCCTACGTGGAGTATAGCATCGAAGGGGGCAATCTCAAGCAGGCCAACTTGCTCTTTCAGCGCTTCATCGAGATGCTGTCGGCGAACAACGGCAGGATGCAGCCTGTGAAGAAATATGCGCAGGAGCTGTGCATCACGCCGAAGTATCTCTCGAACATCACGAAACAGGTGACGGGGCGCACGGCGCTCGACTGGATACACAGCTACACGGTGAAGGCGATAGAGAAGTATCTGCGCCGTTCTAACCTCTCCATCAAAGAGATATCGGAGCTGTTGGGCTTCCCCAACCTCTCGTTCTTCGGCAAGTTCACGAAGAGCCACCTCGGCATGTCACCAACGCAATACCGCAAGGAGCAGAGCATGAGGAAGTAAGTATAGGGGGTGCACTTGTCTCAAGTGCACCAACAGAGTAGAATGGTTAGGGGGTGCAGTTGTCTCAACTGCACCAACAGAGTAGAATGGTTATTTGCCAAATTATAAAGTTAGATAAGTTGGTACACCTTCCGCTTTGTTGGTGCACTTGAGACAAGTGCACCCCCTAAAAGCACCCCCTAAAAGTTATCTGCGCGAGCCAAAACCACCGCCACTTCTTGACGACGAGCCACCGCCTCCAAACGACGACGAGTGTCTTGACGAGCCCGACGGCTTGAACGTTGAGCGTGGGGCTGACGAGCCCGACGAGTTGTCGCGACGCGAGCCGAAGCTGCTGCCTGAAAAGCCTCTATTGCTCTCGGGCTGACGCACCGTTGTGCGCGTGCTACTCTCACGACTGCCAAATCCAGAGCCACGGCTTGAACCGAAGCCCGACGAACTGCGGCTTGAACCGAAGCTCGACGAACTGCGGCTTGAGCCAAAGCCCGACGAACTGCGCGAGCCGAAACCGCTTCCGCTGTTGTCGCGGCGCGAGCCGAACCCACTGTTACCTCTGCTCTCTACCCTACGGTTGCCACGCGAGCCGAACGACTGGCGGTTGCCACGTCCGTAGTCGCCACGCTTGAAGCCGTCGCGCATACCGAAGTGGGCATCGCCACCACGGCGCGAACCGAATGTTCTGCCGCTGTACCACGAGCTGCCGTTGTTCTGACGCCACGAGTGGCCACCACGATAGCTCACGTACACCGTCGGACGATTGAAGTAGAAGTAGTCGCGGTGCGGATAGCGAGCGTATATAGCGAAGTGCCAAACGCCTGCACTGAAATAGAGCGGACGATAGAAGTAGGCTGCCTCGCAGAACATACGGTACTGCCAGTCGAGGAGCACATAGCTGAAGTCGATGTTACGCCAACGCCAGTAGTCGCCGTAGAGTTCGTCGTCGGAGTTGACACTGAGCAGATAGTCGAGGTTTATCTCGTAAGCCGCCTCATACTGGTCGTCGGTGAGGTTCAGCTCGTAAGCCATCTTGTCGGTGAGGAACAACGCCTGTTCGCGTGCCTGACTGTAACTCATTGCGCCGGCTGCTACCGCGAAGCCAAGCACCATTACTATTGTTGCGAATAACCGTTTCATAATATCTCTGTTTTAAAAAGTTATACTTATTCTCAGGGGGTGCCTCTCAGGGGGTGCACTTGTCATTCTCAGGGGGTGCACTCAGGGGGTGCACTTGTCTCAAGTGCACCAACCAAGTAGAATGCTCAGGGGTGCACTTCTTGCTCTGTTGGTGCAGTTGAGACAACTGCACCCCCTTGAGGTTTCCTTTCGCTTGCAAAGTTAGAACTTTATCAGCGCAAGCCAAAGGGATTTTCCCTAAACACATGTGGGAAAATCCCTAAACAGACCACCCTATCCCGTCCGCCGCCCGATCAGATTCCGTCCGCCACCCGATCAGATTTCGTCCGCCGCCCGATCAGATTCCGTACGCTGTCCGATGACTTAACCATCACTACAACACCACACAACTACCACCGCAAAACAACCGTTTCATAACATTTAACTCCTTAAACGCTACGTAATTAATCAAAAAAGCGTAACTTTGCAACTAAAATTATAATAAAACACATATAAAAATGGCACAAGAAGACGTTTTCAAGAAAATCGTGAGTCACTGTAAGGAGTACGGTTTCGTATTCCCAAGTAGCGAGATTTATGACGGACTGGCTGCAGTGTACGACTACGGACAGAACGGTGTAGAACTGAAGAACAACATCAAACAATACTGGTGGAAGAGCATGGTGCTGCTCCACGACAACATTGTGGGCATCGACTCAGCCATCTTCATGCACCCTACTATCTGGAAGGCAAGCGGACACGTAGACGCATTCAACGACCCACTCATCGACAACCGCGACTCAAAGAAGCGCTACCGTGCCGACGTTCTCATCGAGGACCAGATTGCGAAGTACGACGAGAAAATCGAGAAGGAGATTGCCAAGGCACGCAAGCGCTTCGGCGAGAGCTTCGACGAGGCACAGTTCCGCGCTACCAACGCTCGCGTAATCGAGCACCAGCAGAAGCGCGACGCTCTCCACGCACGCTATACAGAGGCTATGCAGGGACCTGACCTCGCCGAGCTGAAGCAGATCATCATAGACGAGGAGATCGTAGACCCGATCAGCGGCACAAAGAACTGGACCGACGTGCGCCAGTTCAACCTCATGTTCTCTACAGAGATGGGCTCCGTAGCCGACGGTTCTAACAAGGTATACCTCCGTCCGGAGACAGCACAGGGCATCTTCGTCAACTACCTCAACGTGCAGAAGACGGGCCGCATGAAGATTCCGTTCGGCATCGCACAGATCGGTAAGGCGTTCCGCAACGAAATCGTGGCACGCCAGTTCATCTTCCGTATGCGCGAGTTCGAGCAGATGGAGATGCAGTTCTTCGTACAGCCGGGCACCGAGCTCGAGTATTTCCAGAAGTGGAAGGAGCTGCGCATGATGTGGCACCAGGCTCTTGGCTTCGGCGCCGAGAACTATCGCTTCCACGACCACGAGAAGCTGGCTCACTACGCCAACGCCGCTACCGACATCGAGTTCCACATGCCGTTCGGCTTCAAGGAGGTAGAGGGCATACACAGCCGCACCAACTTCGACCTCTCGCAGCACGAGAAGTTCTCGGGCCGCTCAATCAAGTACTTCGACCCGCAGACCAAGGAGTCGTACACTCCGTACGTCATCGAGACATCTATCGGCGTAGACCGCATGTTCCTCAGCGTGATGTGCCACTCTTATAAAGAGGAGCAGCTCGAAAACGGCGAGACACGCGTCGTACTCATGCTCCCGCCCGCACTCGCGCCGACAAAGCTCGCCGTGCTGCCGCTCGTTAAGAAGGACGGACTGCCCGAGAAGGCTCGCGAGATTGTGAACAACCTGAAGTTCCACTTCAACACAAGCTACGACGAGAAGGACACCATCGGCAAGCGCTACCGCCGTCAGGACGCAGTGGGCACACCGTTCTGCGTGACCGTCGACTACGACACGCTGCAGGACAACACCGTGACACTCCGCTTCCGCGACACAATGGAGCAGGAGCGCGTGAGCATCGACCAACTCCTCAGCATCATCGAGGACAAGGTGAGCATCACAAGCCTGCTCAAGAAATTGCAGTAAAAACATACTAAATGAAGAAATACTATTTATTCATACTCCTCGCCATGACGACCGTCTTCGCAGCAAGCCTGTCGTCGTGCAGCGAGACCGACAACGAGAAGGAGGAGTTCCCCAACTGGCGAAAGACCAACGAGGCGTACTACGACAAGAAGTATGCCGAGGTGAAGCAGCTGGTGGCGGGTGGTGCTGCCGACTGGAAGGTGCTGCGCTCATGGAGCCTCAACGACCAGGTGGCTACACATAGCTACGACTTCGTGCTTGCCAACGTGCTCAACGCTGGCACGGGCTCGGGCTGCCCGTTCTTCACCGACTCGGTGAAGGTGCACTACAGCGGCCGTCTGCTGCCATCCACAAGCTACGCCGAGGGCTATGTCTTCGACAAGTCGTGGCAGGGCGAGTACAACCTCAGCACGATGAAGCCACGCACCTTCGCCGTGAGCGGAGTGGTGAAAGGCTTCGCCACAGCACTGCAGAACATGCACATCGGCGACAGATGGCTCGTGTACATGCCCCATCAGCTGGCATACGGCTCGTCAGCCACGCCGGGCGCAGCCTACTCCACACTCATCTTTGACGTAACGCTCGTAGGCTACTTCCGCAAAACATCCGCTGCAGCTGCTCCGGCTAAGGACGGCACAGCACAACAGCAGACCACCGGCTACTGGGTTTATGAGTAATAATAGGAGGGTATGGCATCCTTGCCATACCCACGCAACCACAAACCAATAGGAGGTTATGGCATCCTTGCCATACCCACGCAACCACAAACCAATAGGAGGGTATGGCATCCTTGCCATACCCACGCAACCACAAACCAATAGGAGGGTATGGCATTCTTGCCATACCCACGCAACCACAGACCAATAGGAGGGTATGGCATTCTTGCCATACCCTTTTTAAATTATTTAAACATTATTTTAATACAAATACAAAACATTAGATGTAATTTTGCATTCAAAGAAACAACATCCCTTATCTCAACTACAACATTCGTAATTTTAACGACATAACGACAAGCCTATAACATTAAAAATTACATATTATGACTAAACATTTACGATTCTTTATGCTCACACTGCTCACGATTGTGTGTACGGTGGGGGGGTATTCCCAAGAAACGGTAACGGATGAGTTGACCGCAACCATATTAAACATTACTAGCAGTTACAATAAATTTGCAACACAAACATTATCGTCTGGTGCAAGTTACGATGGTGCTGCATATGTTGGTACGGGTAAAAACTACAACGGAATTCAAATAAAAGCCGACCAAATTAAAAAAAGTTTCTATACAGGTATAATAACATCAGCATCAGGTGGTACAATAAAATCTATCACTATCAATTTTAATAGTGCTAATTCTAATACTCTTGGCATTTATGGCAAAAACACAGCATACACTACTGCTGATGATTTATTTGGCTCTGCTGCTGGTGAACTAATAAAAAGTGTTCCTAACAGCAAAACAGCTGTAACAATCACTCCTGATAAAGCATATAAATTCATTGGTTTTAAATCTAATAAGGGCACTATCTACATAGACAAAATCACCATTGTTTGGGAAAAAGCGTCTTCTACCCCCACCACCACTACCACCTTTGGCACCAACTCCGGCAAGACATTCACATTCACCAATGGCAAGCTTGAGGGTTTTACTGCGCCTACAGCTACCGCTACAAAGAGCGACGACAACACCAACTTGTCTAACCTTATTGAATATGCAAGCTCTGATGCAGACATCGTAGCCGTTGACTCTAAAACCGGCGAACTGACATTCACCAACACCAAGTTTGGCAAAGCTATCATCACAGCCACTCTTCCTAAAACTGACACCTACCAAACATCTACCGACTCATACGTTGTCGTAAACAAAGACAACCACATCGCTACTTCTCTATCCTTTAATGGCACCGACGTCACTCTTACCGAAGGCAAGACCGATGCCGGCACAGACTTCACGGGCTACACCGCTACCGAAGCTAACAACATTGCCGGCACTATCACATACGCAGCTTCGGGCGACGCTGTGGCTACTGTCGACCCCACAACTGGCGCAGTAACCATCAACGCAGCTGTATATGGCACAACAACCATCACTGCTACATTCACACCTGCAGACCCAACACAATACTCTGGCTCTACTGCGAAGTATCAGATCACGAACAAGAAGGCTGTTGATTTGTCGGAGATTACGTTCGATGTTAAAACAGATAAGACATCTAAGAAAGACCAAAAAAAAGACCAACTCACGAAAAGTATTGTAAAAATAGAAAGTACAAGTGCTGCTTTGGGTGGATATGGCGACTACCGCTTCTATGGTGGTGATAACAAAACAACGTTCTCACTTACCGATCCTACACGAGTAATTACAAGCATCAAGTTTATTCATTCTAATACTACAGGCCCAAATTTCACAACAGACAAAAACACTTACGACAAAGCCTCTGGCACTTGGACTGGCTATGAGGAGTCTGTAACATTCACAAATCCTGGAACTGTAATAAGAAACATCACCCAAATCATAGTCACAACAGCAGAGAAGAAGGCTGCTCCTGCCCTCTCATTCGCCGAGGCAACTGTAACAAAGGAGTTGAAGGAAGAGATTATAGGGGTTCAGGCTCTCACCAAGCCCGAAGACCTTGACGCATCTGCTATCACATACACAAGCTCGGACAAAGAGACTGCAGAGGTATCAGATGGTATGATTTACATGTACAAGACTGGTGAAGTGACAATCACCGCCACATCGGCTGCTACAGACAAGTATGCTGCAGGCACTGCGTCTTACAAACTCGTGATTGAAGACAATCGCACAACTGATGCCGACTTCAAGTTCGCAGCAGAGAGCTACAGCGAAGATTTAGCAACAGACGGTATTGTAACATTCAATGCAGCAAATGTGCTGCAGAACCCTAACAACCTCAAAGTAACCTACACTATATCTCCTAAAGACGAAAATGTTGATATAGATGCACCAACCGGCGACGTTATTATTTCTAAGCGTGGCACATACACCATCACCGCTACCGGTGCTGCTACTGGTACCTATAAGGAGACAACGGCTACATGCACGCTGAAGGTAACCAACAGCGCAGTAGAAGAAAAAAACATCGAGTTCGTTGCTGGCGTAGATAAGGGAAATAATTCATCAACAACTGCTGATGATACAGTGGAAAAGGGATGTGTCCTGATTTCTTCAAAAAGTGCTGCATTAGGACGCGATGATAATTATCGCTTCTATAGTTCAACCCATACCATCTCAACCAAGATTGGTAAAATCACGAAGATTGAGTTTGTAGGCAATAACATTATAGATAATAAAACTAGCAATCCGTTGACGAACCTGACTTCTGCAGACAACAACTACACCTGTACAGATCCTAACAATGGTGTTTGGGTAGGTTCTGCTAAGGAGGTTGTATTTACAAACAGTTCTCAGGCTCGCGCCACTAACATCATCGTCACAGTAGAAGTACCGAAAGCAAAGAACTACACTCTCGACGAGACAAAGACCGACAACGTCATCGAGACATACGAGAACGCTAACGTGACGCTGCAGCGCACACTCAGCAAAGACTACTGGAACACATTCTGCGTGCCGTTCGCACTTGATGCGGACCAGGTGACACAGTACTTCGGCGAGGGCACACAGCTCCGCACATACGAAGGCAACTGCAACAACAACATTGTGTACTTCGCAACTGTAGACAACATCGAGGCTGGCAAGCCGTACATCATGAAACCAGGCAACGCCGTTGTGGAGAACCCAACATTCGAGGGAGTAAGCATGGTGGCAACAGATCTCGACAAGAACGGCAACCCGCAGGCTGTAGGCGATGCAAGCACAGTGCAGATGAAGGGTATCTACAACCAGATATTGCTGAATACCGACAAGACAGAGCTCTTCCTTGGCGACAACGACCTCTTCTACTACCCGATTGACGATATCGATGCTCGTACTATCGGTGGCTTGCGTGCATACTTCATCGTGCCACAAGGCACCGACATCAAGAAACTGCGCGCTAACCTCGACGGAACACCAACATCGCTCGACACTATCTTCGACACTGAGGAAAGCAACGCTCCTGTGTATAATCTGCAGGGACAGTGCGTAGGCAACTCACTCCGCGCGCTGAAGAGTGGCATATACATTCAGAACGGCAAGAAGGTAGTAGTGAAGTAAACATACGCAACATTTAACCAGTAATATACTAAAGCACAATGAAAAAGTATTATATAAAGCCATCGATAGCAACGATGGAAATAGAAACAACAAACATCATGGCTGGCTCTATGGGCGTAGATGGCTCTGGCTCACAAGGTAGCATAGACAACCCAAAGCTTGGCGATGGCAGCACATCAAAACATGTGTCGTCGCGCATCTACTTCGACTCGTGGGAGTATGATGACAACTGCAACGAAGAGGATGAGTATTAATAATACAAAGACAACAAAGGTCGAGCGAAATCGCTCGACCTTTGTTGTTTCATGGGGCACTTGTAGGGGGTGCACTTGTCTCAAGTGCACCAACCGAGTAAAATACCAATTGGTTGGTGCAGTTGCAGGGGGTGCACTTGTCTCAAGTGCACCAACCGAACAAAATACCAATTGGTTGGTGCACTTATTACTTGGTTGATGCAGTTCTTACTTGGTTGGTGCACTTGAGACAAGTGCACCCCCTACAAGCTTGTTATCGCAGAACACGACCTTATAGCTTCCGCCTCGCTTTGTCTTGAACTTCAGCACCGCCTCGCCGTAGCGCACATCGCACGGTTCGCCCGAACCGGAGAGTATTGTCGCTTCAGCGAGCTTGCCGTTCTTCCAGCTGATAGACACGGTGAAGTTGCCCTTGGCACGCAGTCCGCTCACTGAGCCTTCAGCCCAAGCGTCGGGCAGCGCAGGCAGCAGGTGGACGAATCCCATGTGGCTCTGCATAAGCATCTCGGTTACGCCGGCTGTTCCGCCGAAGTTGCCATCAATCTGGAACGGAGCGTGCGTGTCCCAGAGGTTGTCGAGCGTGCCGTTCTTCAGCAGATTGCCGTAGAGCGTGTAGGCATGATTGCCGTCGTGCAGGCGTGCCCACTGGTTGAGCTTCCAGCCCATCGACCATCCCGTTGCGCCGTCGCCGCGATGCTCGAGCACCACGCGCGATGCCTTAGCCAGTTCGGGCGTTGTGACGGGCGACACGGTGCGACCCGGGTGCAGACCGAAGAGGTGGTTCACGTGGCGATGCTCGTCCTTCGGGTCGTCGATGTCCGTCGACCACTCCATGAGCTGTCCGTAGCGACCTATCTTATACGGAGCGAGATGCTTCAGCGCGTCCTCCCACTGGCGGCGCTCCTTGGCACTCTTGCCTAACACGCGGTTAGCCTCCACAGCATCCAGGAGCACTTCGCGTATCACGGCGTGGGCGAACGTAGCACCCTCGTCAACCGGTCCGTGCTCGGGCGATGTGGACGGAGCGGCGGTGTACACGCCGTCGGCGCGATGCCAGAGATAGTCGGACGCGAAGTCGGCAGACTCCTTCAGTATGTCGTAGTTGTCAGCAAGGAAGCGGCGGTCGCGCGTAAAATCGTAGTAGTTCCAGAGGTGTGTGGCGAGCCACGGACCGGCGAACGGCGAGAAGTTCCACGACATATCCTCGCTCGAGAGCGGCGATGTGAAGCCGAAGATATTACCCGATACGGACGTTGTCCAGCCACGTGTGCCGAAGTACGACTTCGCCGTTACGCGGCCCGGCTTCACGAGCGTGCGGATGAAGTTGAAGAGCGGCAGCTCGCACTCCGAGAGTCCCGTCGGGCAAGCCAGCCAGTAGTTCATCTGTAGGTTGATGTTGTTATGATAGTCGATGCGCCACGGTCCGTCGACGTTGTTGTGCCACAAGCCCTGCAGGTTAGCCGGCAGATTGTCGGCACGCGACGACGAGATGAGCAGGTAGCGACCGAACTGATAGTAGAGCTGCTCCAAGTAGTAGTCGGGCTTGCCCTGGCGGTAAGCCTCAAGACGGCGGTTCACGGGCATGTCGTCGGCATCAACCGAAGCGTTGTTGATGTTCAGACGCACGCGGTTGAAAAGCTCCGAATAGTCGGCATAGTGCTCATTGAGCAGGTAAGCGTAGCCCTTTGTGGCAGCCTTTGCGAGCCAGTCGGCAGTAGTCTTTGCCGGGTCGACGCCTACGTAAGCCTTCGGGTCGTTGAAATCGGGGTCGTAGTTGGGTCGGTAGTCGGTGTCGGCAGTGATGAGGAACACAACCTCGTCGGCATCCTTCACCATGAGCTTGCCGCCCTCGTTGCTCACCGCGCCGCCCTTAGCCACAGCCTTTATGCGCACGGCGTACTCCATACTGTTGTTGTCGAGACGCGCCAACCAGCAGAGCGCGTCGGTGCCGTCCGCCTTCATCTCGCCCGTCGACACGGGGTTGGGAGCGTAGGAGAACACGAGGTTCTGCTTGCCACGCTGCGAGGCAGTGAAGCGCACCGCCATCACGTTGGCAGGATGCGACACGAAATACTCGCGCTCGTACTGCACGCCGTCCTTGCAGAAGCTCACCTTCGCAAGAGCAGAGTCGAGCGAAAGCTCACGGCGATAGCCGGTCATGCCCACTGAGCTGAGTCCGGTCTCAATGTAGAACTCGCCGGCGGTAGTGAAGCTGCCGAAGCGGAACGGCTCCTCGGCATCAGCCTCGTAGGGCACCACGCTGTTGAAGTTCTTGCGTGTGAGCAGCTCCGCCTTCTGCCAGTCGCCTTTGGTGAACGCCTCGCGTATCTCGCCCACCACATGAGCCGACTGCTTGTTCACGTCCCAGTAGTAAGCAGCACCACGCGAGGTGTTCGGACCGCCACGCCAGAGCGTCTTCTCGTTGAACGTGATGCGCTCAGCCTCAACCGAGCCGAGCACATTGCCGCCGATATTGCCGTTGCCGATGGGCAGCGACTGCGACTCCCATTCGGGGTCAGGGTTGTTCACCAAGTCGCCGGCACGCACCAACTGACGCTCGGTAGGCATACGGTCGGGACTCGAAGCGAGCCACACAGCCTGTCCGCGCATAGTCGTCGGACGGTCGAACCAATATTTCAAAGGGGTGTTCCGCTCGGCGAAAGCGTTGGCAGACCCCAAGGCACAAAGCGCAAGAAGCGCAAGGAGTTGTTTTTTTGATTGCATTATGATTAGTTTTTTATTTGTCTATCACCACAAAGTTACTGCAAAAAAGCGAAATAAACCGCCATAACCTCATCTATTATAATAAAAAGCAGTAAATTTGCAAATTAGGGGGTGCACTTAGGGGGTGCACTTGTCTCAAGTGCACCAACCAAGCAAGAACTGCACCAACTGATATTCTATCTGGATGGTGCAGTTGAGACAACTGCACCCCCTACAGAGACAACTGCACCCCTCTCCTGACTACAAATCAAATTAAAATAAAAACTATGAACAATCTACACAACATTGCCAGCAAGTTCCTCATCGAGGGCACCGTGAGCGACATCAAGCCACTCGGCAACGGACTCATCAACGACACATACCGCATACATACCGCTGAAACAGACCGCCCCGACTACGTTCTGCAACGCATCAACCACCACATCTTCACCGATGTCGATATGCTGCAGCACAACGTGGAGACCGTGACCAACCACATCCGCGAGCAGCTGAAGGCGGAAGGTGTCGACGACCTTGACCGTCGTGTGCTGCGCTTCGTGCCCACCGCCGATGGCAAGACCTACTACTTCGACGGCGAGAGCTACTGGCGCGTGTCGGTATTCATCAGCGATGCCGTGACGATGGAAACCGTGACACCCGACTCGTCCTACGACGCAGGCAAGGCGTTCGGCGACTTCGAAGCGCGGCTGGCTGACATAGCCGACCAACTGGGCGAGACAATCCCCGACTTCCACAACATGTGCCTACGCCGCGACCAGCTGCGCAAAGTGTACGCCGAAGACCCCGTTGGACGCGCCGAGAGCGTGAAGCAGTTCGTAGAAGAGATTGAGGCGTATATGGACGAGATGTGCCTGGGCGAACGACTCCTCGCCGAGGGCAAATTGCAGAAGCGCGTGTGCCACTGCGACACGAAGGTGAACAACATGATGTTCGACAAACAGGGCAAGGTGCTCTGCGTGATAGACCTCGACACCGTGATGCCGTCGCTCTTCGTCAGCGACTACGGCGACTTCCTGCGCACCGCTGCCAACACCATTGCCGAAGACTCGCCCGAGTACGAGAAGATCGATTTCCGCATGGACATCTTCGAGGCATTCACACGTGGCTACTTAGAGTCGGCACAACGCTTCCTCCTCACTCCGCTCGAAGTGTCGCTCCTGCCCTACGCTGCCGAGCTCTTCCCCTACATGCAGTGCGTGCGCTTCCTCTGGGACTACCTCTCGGGCGACCACTACTGGAAGTGCCAGTATGCCGAGCATAACCTCACACGCGCCCGCAACCAGTGGCACCTCTTCCTCAAAGCAAAGGCACACGAGGCAGAGATGAAGCGATTCATCGAAGAGCAGAAAAAGTAAAGTTCTGCCATCCGCATCGACCGTTACGAGCATCCACACCGACCGTTACGGATCATAAAAGTCACATAATATTTTGCCAGTCTCACCATTTTTCACTAACTTTGCATCCGCTAATGCGCTTGTGGCGGAATTGGTAGACGCGCCAGACTTAGGATCTGGTGTTTTAGGACGTGAAGGTTCGAGTCCTTTCAGGCGCACCATACAGAATCCTAACTGCTTGATATTGAGCAGTTAGGATTTTTGCTTTTATATTTTTGCCGAGTTTTTGCCGAGTTAATTTACTTGTATCTGTTATATTCTCGGCAAATTCATTTTTTATATTCAAAATCCTGCCTTTAAAATCTATGGTTGGATATATTAATATGATTTTATTGAATATACTCCTTATTTACGCATACAAAATACGTTATAGTTTGAAAAATTGAATTTAATTCACTATCTTTGCACTATAATTTTGGGGCAATATGGAAGACATAAATAGAATAAAACTTGTACTGGTAGAAAAGAAACGTACAAACAAATGGCTTTCTGAACAGATGGGAGTAACACCTTCCACCGTTTCAAAGTGGTGTACAAACTCATCACAACCAGATTTGAGCAGTCTATTAAAAATAGCAGATTTGCTTGAAGTGGATTTGAGAGAGTTAATAGTACGTGAATATAAATCTTATCTATTATCGCAAGAGAACAACAAATAAGTAATGTTAGTCAATGGTATCGAAATAGAAAGTGAGGTAAACGGCTACCTTGCCGAAATGGGTTTTATACTTTAACGAAGAAACAACATGCTTAGTGAAAGTCAAAATATAGAATATAAAGAATCTTGGCGAGACGAATATCTGAAATGGATATGTGGTTTCGCCAATGCACAAGGCGGTCGCATTTTTATCGGTGTGAATGATGAGAAGCAGGTAATAGGTCTGCCTGATGCCAAGAAGCTGATGGAAGACATTCCTAACAAAATTGTCAACCACCTTGGCATCGTGGAAGATGTAAACCTACTTACAGAAGGAGAAAAAGAATACATCGAGATTGTGGTGACACCAAGCAGTATGCCTGTGGCTTACCGTGGTGTTTACCACTATCGTAGTGGTTCTACCAAGCAAGAACTAAAGGGACTGGCATTGCAGAACTTTATCTTGAAAAAGATGGGGTGGTCGTGGGATGATATGCCAGTCGCCGGAGCCACGCTAAACGACATAGATTGTCAGGCTATCGACTACTTCTTGCGTAAAGGCATTGAAGTAGGACGAATTTCGGGTGATGCATATACTTCATCTACTGAAGCTGTGCTGCGAAGCCTGAACTTGATAACTGAGGAAGGACAGCTCAAGCAAGCCGCCTTGTTGCTCTTTGGCAAGAACCCGAAGAGATTCTTTGTGTCTTGCGATTTCCGTATCGGCCGTTTTCGCAATGACGAGAGCGACTTGATCACACAGGATGTTGTAGAAGGTAATATCCTGCAAATGGTAAACCGTATCATTGAATTGTTGCGTTCCAAGTACCTTTTGTCCCCTATTCACTACGAAGGGATAACACGTATAGAGCAATTGGAAATACCTGAGGATGTGTTGCGTGAGGCTATTTGCAATGCCATCGTACACCGTGACTATATGGGAGTACATACACAAATGAAAGTGTACGATGACTGTATAATGCTCTGGAACGATGGCAAACTGCCCGAAGGTATCAATCAAGAGAAGTTGTTTGCCGAACATGCTTCACAACCTCGCAACCGCAACATAGCCAATGCCTTCTACAAGGCTGGCTTTATCGAGACATGGGGGCGTGGCATTAACAAGATACGTCAAGGCTTGAAAAAGATTGGACTTCCTGAGCCTAAAATCGAGAATCATGTCAGCGGAACATTGATTACCATTTACCGTAATGTCAGTGTAAATGGCACTAATAACACCAATAATGTCGGAAACAAATGTCGGAAACATGTCGGAAACATGTCGGAAACGAACCTTACTGAACGTCAACGGTTTATCTTGTCTTCTATTAAGAAAAATCCGTTAATCACAGGAAAAGAAATGTCGGAAACATTGTCGGTGACACAGCGTACAGTAGAACGCGATTTGGCGGCAATGCAGAAAGCTGGCATCATTCGGCATGAAGGCAAGGTTAATGCAGGTGTGTGGGTGGTGCTTGAAAAGCCACAAAAAAAAGATTGAGAGGTATGAAAGAAAATTCAAAAATACAGAGATAGGAGAGATTCCTAAGGATTGGGAGGTTACACCTATCGGAAAGGCCTGTAATGTAAGACGAGGAGTACGTGTAACGAAAGAGCAATTAACAGACGAAGGAAGGTATCCTGTATATCAAAGCACCAATTACCCTATGGGCTATTTTAATAACTACAATGCGGATGCCAACACCCCATTTGTCATTGTGGGTGGTTCCGCTGGACAAATAGGTTTAAGTAAGGAAAGATATTGGGCTGCGGATGATTGTGTATTCTTTTCATGTCATAATATTTACAAGGAATATCTATACTATGTCTTACTCCTTAATCAAAGTAACATTTTGCATAATGTAAGAACAGGAACAATTCCACGTTTAGATAGAACTTCTTTAAGTGACATTTTAGTATATATTTCTTCAAATTTAGTCGAGCAGCAAGCTATTGCCACCATCCTCACCAAGATGGATAATGAAATCACTGCCCTCGAAGCCAAAAGAGCTAAATACGAGGCTATCAAGCAAGGTATGATGCAGCAGTTGCTTACAGGCAAGATTCGTTTAATCGGTTAGCATATGAACAGACTTGTTATTATAGGAAATGGATTTGACATGGCACATGGTCTCAAAACCAGTTATATGGACTTTATTAACTGGTATTGGGATCAACGTGTGGATGCCTTCGTGGGCAATACAACCAATATTGCAGAAGACATTCTTTGCAAATTGATTATCAATGAAAGCCGAAGAATGAGCTGTTGGAATGTATTCTCATTTCAAAACTCGTATTTTAGGAATGTACAAGGAAATAGAACATGTGCTGGCTATGAAGTCTTTCAAGAGATAAAGAACCATTCTAAAACATTTTCTGTTGAATGTTGCCCATTCTTTGAATCCATTATGCAATCAATAGATACAAAGGGATGGGTAGATATAGAGAACGCATACTATCAGTTTCTCAAAGAAAGTGCAACTGGTGTCGATAGCAACTGTGTTGTCTCAGAATTGAACAAACAACTAGCATTTCTTCAAAAGAAACTGATAGAATATCTCCAAACCATAGAAACCAACGTGTTCAGAAATGATCTCCAAGGTGCAATGAAAGACAGGCTAAATCCTGATGATTTCTCTACAGAAGGTAAGAGCAAGGCCTTAGACAATATAGGGATTAACATTGCAGACCTTGCGACTATCAGGCGTAATCCCAGGAAGTTTAACAAACTCTTTCCCGAACGCACAATGCTATTGAGTTTCAACTATACAGCCACTGCCGAGAAGTACAAAGATGATAACACAATCTATAATTATATTCATGGTAAATTGGATTACCCCGAAAATATCATCTTTGGCTATGGTGATGAACTGGATAAAGGTTATCAAGAGATTCTGGACAAGAATGATAATGAGTTGCTCAGAAATGTAAAATCGGTGAAATATTTGGAGACAAGGCATTATCACGACTTGTTAGAGTTTCTTATTTCCGCGCCATTTCAAGTCTTGATAATGGGACATTCTTGTGGCAATTCTGACAGGACATTGCTCAACACCATCTTTGAACATGAAAATTGTATTTCAATCAAGCCATACTATCATAAATGTCAAGATGGAACAGACAATTATCTTGAACTGGTCCAAAACATATCTCGAAACTTTACTAACATGAAGCTGTTCAGAGATAGGGTCGTAAATAAGGAACAATGTCAAACTATGTAGCAAGAGAGAAAAAATATAATAAATTAAGGATATGGGTATAAACAAAGAATACACAATAAAACTACGTTGTGCTACATGTGGTAGTGAAGACCACTTTGAGTATAATAAAGATAAATCATACGTGAAATGCACTTTCTGTAATAGAGAGTACATAGGTGGCATTGAAGAATTAAAAGAGCTTAATCGCGATGCATTTGATGATACAAAAAAGGAGATTAAAAATGATGTAACTAAACATCTCCAAGATGTATTAAGAAAAGGGTTCAAAGGGAATAAATTTATAAAGTTCAAATAAAATGGAATGTCTTTTGTCTTTTATCAAAGAATGGGGCGCCCTACTTCTGTCTTCGTTAGGAATCTGTGGGGGATTTTGTGCTTACTTGCGACATGATAGAAAAATCAAAGAACAAGAACTAAGACTAAATGAGTTGCAAATTAAGCAGTTCGAGAAAGAAGAAGCTAAGGAGAAAATGGCCGAAATGAAAGCCAATATTATCCACTCTCATGGAGGAATCGCAAAAATTAGATTTGTCAATGCAGGGAAGAATGATGCTAAACACGTAAGAATCGATATACTTTCATCCGAAGAAGAAATGTCCGGCATCTACCTTCATGGTTCTTTTGGCCCTTATGATGTCATCAATCCTCAATCATATAGAGAGGAAATAATGTCTCTTTGTGAAGGTCACAATGACACTATTCGCCTGAAAATAATATGGAATGATGAGTATCAAAATAATAGATCTGTTTCACTGACAGTTCCATTTTAGGATATACGTAATTCACTTTTCATGTTTTAATATAGCCAAGCAGATAAGTGTGAAAGAACAAAATCTCTCACACTTATCTGTCATTATGGTTGTTTCATACTATCTGCCACGTCGCATCCGATACTTCGCTGGTCACATCATCGCAGCCGACGCGTCTTGACGTTCCTCGACTAAAGTATCACGGACTGCGCCATAGCTTTGCCACACGCTGCATTGAAAGCAACTGCGACTACAAGACAGTAAGCGTACTACTCGGTCATGCCAACATCACAACAACCCTTAATCTCTATGTTCACCCAAACATGGAGCAGAAGAAAAAGTGCATCACAAAGATGTTCAAGTCTTTGGGAAAATAAGACATTATACCTATATAAGCAAGAGAGTATGTAATAAACACACACTCTCTTGCATTATTATCTACTACGGAATTTTCTTTTTACAAAACACGCATCACTCGGGCAGTGCCGTAACAATCACCACACGATTATGCTCGTTCTTCTCATACGGCTGCGCATTGCAGCCGATACCTTGGGCATCGATGCGTGAGGGAGCGATGCCGTAACGCTCTATGAGGATATTACGCACGCTGTCGGTGCGGCGAATAGATAGCATCAGATTTGTTCGTGCCTTGCCTGTGGCTTTGTCGGCATAACCGTCCAAACGGATGCGAGCAGAAGGGTGCTGCTTGAGATATTCGACGATGTTCTCAAACACTATGTCCTGCTTCTTCGCTGGCTTGGCAGAAGCGTAAGCAAAGCTAATAGAGGCAAGACGGAACGCTTCCTGCTTCTTCGCCACCGGTTTCTCCACGATGCGGTCCTTAAAGACGGGACGCTCCACTACCCTCTCCACCATATACACCGTGTCGACCACAGCTTCACGACGATGCTTCTTACTGCGCTCCTTCCTGACGTATGGCTTTGAGGCGTTGAAGCGATAGGTCAGTCCGAGTGTTGCACCGAGCGTTGGCTCGTACTTTCTGCCTGTGATGCGACCGTCGAAATGGTCGGGCATGAGAGCCGAAGCAATCTCAAGGTTAACATCCATGCACTTCATCACGCTGTACTTGGCAGCGACAGAGAAGTTAGCTGTGAGCGAGTTGGTGTTCGCCGTGCCGCGATAGGCGAAGGCGTGAGCGTAGCCAAATCCTACAGCAGGAAGCACGTCAAACTTGCCCTGACTGCGGAAGAGCAGACGCGAGAGGCTCACCATGAAGTCGGCATGAGCGTTGACGTAACGCAGATAATGACGATAGGTGCCGTCAGGGCGGACCGTCACATTATCTATTACAGGGTCGTGAGGACCATATACGGAACCGTCGGTCTGAGGGTCACGCAGATAGAGTCCTTCCGATGTGGACATGCCGTTAAGCGCATAGCCTCCAACCTGCAGACGCAGGGCGTAAGCCGGAGTGATCCACTTGCCCACGCCAATAGTGTATGACGGAGTGAGGCGCTTGCCGAAATCCAGCTTGCTGGCATCGCTCGAGAAGATAGTCTGCAAACCTCCGCCTGCCTCAACAAACCATCCGTTCTGTGCTGATGCCGGGAGCACAGATATGCACCCCAGCACCAAGCTTATTATAGTTTTCTTATTCATATATACAGACAGTTTTTAGCTTATTCAACAATGACAAAAGAAGGAACGCGAGGCTCGCTCATTGTGCCATAGCTTGCGCCACTGGCAAAGGTGAACACCGAGGGAGCCTGATAGAGATACTTGTTGCGTGTTGAGTAATACTTCAGTGTCACAGGTTCCTCCGCTCCCATGCTGCCGTTTATCTCCATGCGGAAGACATACTCGCCGTTCTCTGCCTGTTCTGCTTTTGCCATGCCGCGACACTCAGTGCCAACGAAGGCAGCCATCACGTCGTCCGCCGTTGCCTGACGCACTATGTTCTGAGGCAAGGCTACGACAGCCGTCATCTTGAGCGGATGCTTGCCTTCGACAACGAGAGGTATGGTGAGCGGCTGCTCGGGCGATGCTTCCACCTTGCTGTCGGCAAACATGAGACATGCAGGTGCCGTGAACACGTAGTTGTTGCGATGGCTGTAATAGCGAATGTCCACAGCCGCTGACTGTGAGCTGACACCATTCACCACCATCTTATATACGGGTCTGCCGTCCTGCTCGCCCACTACTTCGCCCATGCCGGCGCAGACATTGCCTATGAACGCCGCCAGCTTGTCGCCGCTCTTGTCGGCATAGCTGCCTGTAACGGCGTCAAGGGTGAGGTAAGCGGTCATACTGCCTTGCGGCACGAAGGTGAGAGTCTGCGGCTGTTCCTCAGAACCAACCACCGAACCGCGCTTGCCGATGACGAAAGACTGCTCGGAAACGAACACTTGCTTCTTCTCCGCGCTGTAGTAGCGGAACGTCACCTGCTCGCCCTCTGCACGACCGAGGATGTCATAGCAGTATGTCATGTCAGCCTCGCTTGCCACGTGCTTGATGCCGCGGCACTCGTCGCCGACGAAAGCCTGAAGCTCATCGCCAGCGGCTACTGTGAACGGCAGCTGTGCCTTGTCTACCTTCACCCATACCTTGGTAGGTACGGGGAAGGGACCTGACTGCTCGAAGTCGGGGAAAGCAGGATTCTCGGCTGTGCCGTAAATCTTATCCACCTCATACTTTACGTCTGATGCCACGGAAACGTAGATGCGCTTCGCAGCTGCACTGTAATAGCGGAACTCCACATCGCCGTTCTCGCTCGACGGTGCCTTGACATGAAGGAAGAAGAGGCGCACGCCATCGTTCATCACCTTCTTAGCCACACCGCGACACTCGCCGCCAATGAAGGCTGCCATCATGTCGCCGTCGGCGGCAAGGGTTTCGAGGACAGGGCTGAGACGCACCACGGCGGTCATGCTCATCGGATAAACACTCTTGTCAGGATCGGTCCACGACGGCACCGAGGCATTGCCAGTGAAGTCGGCTCTCCACCCCGGTGCGGAAGCAGGGGCGTTGTCCGCCACCTGCCACGCCGGAGCCTCGCTTACGAAGTCCTCCTCAACCACGCTCCACTGGGGAGCGGGTTGTTGCGGATAGGTCTTGTCGCCTTCCTCCGTGCATTGCACGAAGAGGAAACCCAATGCGGCAATCAATGAATACTTTATATATTTCATATAGATTTTCTGTTAATATTATTTCTTGATAGCCTTCATAGAGTAGACGTTGCCGTCTACAGAGATGCTAACGATATAAACTCCTGAAGGAACTGTGTTGCCGGCGTTCCATGTGATGTCCACATTGCCGCCAGCGTTGCAGTCGTTCCATGCCACGACACGCTTACCGCTCATATCTGTCACGTAGACATCGGTGTAGGCATCGCGGTCTACCATGGCGCGTATCTTCAGCTGCGAGTAGAACGGCGACGGATAGACATATAGTCCGCCATCTGTACCGAGGAAGCTGATGTGCATCGGCTCGTTGATGGTGCCGACATTGCTGTTGGCAGCATAGCTGATGACGCTCGGTACCTTGGCGATGATGTTGCCGCCACGCTCTATCGTCACGTCCACAGCCTCTGGCTTGTCGCCACCCACGGCGAGCATGAAGATGGTTCTGCCGTCGGGCAATTCTATAGCCTCAGCATAACCGCGAGGTTCGCCTGCTACGTAGCTTACGAGGCGGTCGCCCTGCTGCAGACTTACGCCTTCCACCTCCACTACAGCCGTCATATTGGCTGAATACGGGAAGTAAGCGTTTGTGCCGTCAGCGTTCTTGGCAGCTGCCATCGCAGCCTTAGCCTTGCGTCCTACGGAAGTCTTCGACGGATACTGCAGCTGAGCATCGTCCTGCGACTGGCGCTGGAGCATATAGCCCTTGCCGTTCTCCATGTATGTAAGACTACCGATCCATCCCAGATTGCCGCTGTACATCGCCATCTGTGTCTGCGACTTCACGATGTCGCCCTCCTTAGCGTCGTAGCCGGCGAGAGCCTCCTTCAGCGTAAAGTTGTCCGAAGGCAGATACGAGATGTAGTTCCAGCGCGGTGTGCCGTCCTCCTTGGCTCCACGGATAGTGAGCTTGTGCGATGTCGGGTCAACCGCCGGTCCTGAGATATGCAAGTTCTGAGGTGCCGAACTGTGTACGAGATACATCTGGTCATTGTCAATTTCGGTGAGCTGTCCCACCCATCCGTTGCGCTTAGTCCATGATGCGAAGCCGTACTGCTCGCTCTTCACCTGGTCATCTGATGTCCACTTGCCGTCGGCAAGCAGCTTGTTGAGGTCAGAGAGCTTGTCGGATGCGATGTTCGTCGATATCCACGTCCATCCCTCGTTCAGCGTGATGTTCTGCACTCGATAGTCCTTAGCTGTGAACAGCACTGGCTGTGACGGGCTGCCCACTACGGCGTTGTTCTCGAAGCTTATAGGCTTCTCGCTCTGTGCGATGTAAGTCTGTCCTGTGCTTGCGTCCCAGATGCGGAACTCAAGGTCGGAGCCATTGACATCGTTAGAGTATACCGTGAGCATGGCGTAATACATATCGTTCTGCTTGTAGTAGCGGTTATTGCAAACGCCTACGCACTTTCCGCCGCTGAACGCAGCGAGCATATCCTCGTCGTCGGAAGAGTATACCTTATTAATATACAGCTTGCCGAAGACAGACATATTATACTTAAAGTCAGCCGGATTGACCGTCCACTCTGGCTTCTCGCCCTCCACCTTAACGGTGAGCTGCAGAGCCTCCACCACGTTGTTGTCGCCACGCAGATAAAGAGTCTCGTCGTACGTACCGATGTTTAGACTCGGGTCGATGGTCAGAAGGATGTCGGCAGACGAAGTCGGGTCGATAGTGCCGCTTGCGGGTTCTGCCTCCAGCCATGAAGGAAGGTTCTCTACGGTGAAGTGTTCTATCGAGCCACCCTTGTTGAGTGCCTTCACCTTGATCGTCTTCTCCTCGTTGAGCTTCTTCACTACGGTGAGAGCGTTGTCGCTCCACTTCAGCTGGTTGCGGTCGATGTATGCGCTCCAGGTTATCGGCGAGAGAATCTCGTTGCCGTTCTTGTCGCGCACGCCGTCCACCGTGAACTTCACGATAGTCTTCTCGATACGCTCGTAAGGCTCCTTCAGGTTGATGATGAGCGCGTCGTTGTTCACCACGAAGTCGTAGAGAAGCTTGCTCTCAGGTCCCTTTGCCTTGACAGGAGCAGAAGCCTTGGTCTCCACGTCGCCTCCTACAGCCACAGCGTCAGGCACCTTCTGTGTCGGGTCAGCCTGCTGCTTCTGGTCCATAAGAGAGAACTGGAGTTCCTTCACACCCTGCCACTCGATGTATGTCTCGAACGGATAGTAAGCCAAGAGTCCCTTCTCGGTGCCGTCGAGTCGGTTGCTGTTGCCGTTCTCCACGAGCGCCTCGCTCTTATAGAGATTCCATACACGCACCTCGTCAATCTCGCCCTTGAAGAAGTTGTCTGCCTTCTCCTGCTGTAGGTTGTCCGCCGGTGTCCATACACGTGCGCCGAGATGGATGTAAGCCGCTGCTATGCCACCGAGGTCAGCTGCCTCGAAGTAAGTGTTCAGCTTGCCGTCCACATAGATCTGACCGCGTCCGCTCGTGCGGTTCACAGCCACTGCCACGTGGTGCCAGTCGTTGTCTGCGAAGCTGCCGTCACATGCCACACGCACTCCATTGTTATGGAATACCAGTCTGCCCTCCTCCAGATTGAGTGCGAAGAGATTGAGCGAACCGCCCATTTCCTCACCGTCGCCACGTCCGTTGGAGATGATGGTGGCTGTCTGCTGAGCCTCGTCAGCCTTAAACCAAGTCTCGATGGTGTAGTCCATGCTGCTGTCTACGACACACGAACTGCCCGAAGAGAGCTTCAGATACTGGTCCTTACCGTTGAACGCTGCTGCGCGTCCTTCGGGATTAGCCCATTCGCCGCCTCGCATCTCAAGGTTAGCGCCGTGCGCCTTGTCGGCAAGAACACAGCCCTTAGCCTCCGACATCGGATAGTAAGCGATGAGATTGCTTTCGGCTCCGGAGAGCATGGTCAGCGAGTTGGTCTGCAGACGTGCCGGTGTCATCACCTTGTCCCAGATACGTGCGCCGTGCATCTTGCCTGCGAAGTGTCCGCTTCCGTCCACGCTGGCTCCAAACACATAAGCACCCTCGCCATTATACTCGCCCACCTCAGCTGCGCTGATAAGCTGCTCGTAGTTATAGTAAGCCGACACGTTGCCCTCATTGTTATATACGAGAGCCACGTGTGCCCATGTGCCCTGCTCGTAGTCGAACGCCTTGTCGCTGACGATGGTCTTGTCAGCCACCTTCACCTTCAAGCGGTTGTCGCTCGTCGTTGCAAGTTCTATTGAGCTGTTGGCGTTGCCCTGGCTGAAGAGCACAGCGTCCTGTGCCTTGTCTGCAAGTGTCCACATCTCTATGGTAAGGTTCTTGCCGCTCCAGTTGCGCTGGAATTCTGACACAAGTTCGTCGTTCTTGCCGTCCAGACGCACGCTTACGCTATGGTCAGTCTGTGCGCCGTTGCGTATGCCCGTTACCGAGAAATTGTTGTCTGTGAGCAGTCCGTCGGCTATCGGCTCGTTGAACGTCAGCATCACCTCGTCGTTCACGGTGAGCACGCCGTTCGCCGGCTGTGCGCTACCGAAGAGACGCGGGTTATACATATCCTTGATGCCGCTGTGTACGGCAGAATAGTTATATACCTCCTCATTGTTGATCATGCTCGTACCCACTGTGCGCAGGTCGTAACGCTGATCCTGCTGGTCGTCCATGAACCAGCGATACTTGATGGTGCCGGCATCTGCCGCCTTTATCATCTCGGCGTTCATGCCGTTCTTCACCGCCTGATCATAGAGAGTCTGGTCGTTATAGTAGCTCATGAGCGTCGTCCAGTCGTTGTCGCTGCCCGACGACGGCTTATACTGAAGCATGATGCGATGGAAGTTGTCATAATTCACGTCGAAGCCGTCAATCACCACGTCCATGTAATGCTTCTGCACGCCGTTCACCTCCGTCGTTGGCAACTTCGTGTTGTACGTCCAGTTGTCCGTCGGCTTCTTCAGGCTCACGTCCGTAGCCGAGGGCGTGAAGTGTACGCTGAACGTCACGTCGTCGTAGATGTCGCCCTGGAAGTCGGTCGGGTCACACTGACACTGCGACTGCAACATCAGTCTGAGGTTGTCATAGTTCATCACCGAACCCTTGCGCACCTCGAGTGTCTTCGTAAGCGTACCGCCTGCCGGCACGAGCAATGCTCTGCCGTTGCCGATCGGTGCACCGTCGATGAGCAGCTGTGCTCCGTTCGGATTGCTGCTGTCGTCGATTACGAGATTATACCAGTTATCGTCCTGCGACTCCGAGTTGTTGCGCAGATAGAGCGTGAAGTAAGCCGACTTGCCCGAAGGAACATTCTCGACGAAGTCCTTCTCCACGGTTATCTCCGGCACCTCCATCTGAACGGTAGCCTCATTTATCACGTGCTGTCCCGGCTCGTAATACTTCGTCTTGTATTCGCCCTCGTAAGGACACGACGTCGCACCGCCACGGGTCTTGAAGATGAACGTAGAGAAAGTATGTTCCTCCTCATTCTTCATATCCTTGTACTTGATGTACTGGTCGCCATCCTTATATCCAGCCTCGCGGCATACGTCTACAGAGAGGTAGTCAGAGCCTTCCTCCGCAAGCACGTAACCCTTACAGTGGCGTGCCGTCTCCTCAGTTGAGAACTCGCCGCCGTGTTCGGTGGTAAAGCTCTCGTCTACAGTGAGCACCATACCAGTGCCATTGAGTGTCCATCCGAAGTTGTTGGTGAACTGAGCGCCAATCAAGATAGAGAAGCGTTGAGTCTCCGAACGTCCAACCTCATACTCCTCAGAGTATTCGTATGAAGCACCGCCCTGGAACGAATGGTTCTGCATGAGTTCTGCCTTCACCTTCTGCTCCTCGTTATTGCGAAGCTGCATCTTCCAGTTGTCAATCGACTGATTGAGGAACATGATAGTATCCTCCTTCAACGGCTGTCCTGCAGGAGCGTAAATCTTGTAACTCGGTCCGTCTGTCGGGGTGTTGGCATTGGCACCCTTAAACACCTTGTCGTTGTTGCTCTTGCCGAAGTTAGGATCGTCTACAGCAAGCTTAGAAACGTAAACAGGCTTCTTGGTGTTGTTAGCCATAGCCTGGAAGTCTACACCTTCAGCCTGCTGATGCAGCAACTTGTTGCGTACATCTTCAAGTTTAGGCAACAGCACCTGCTCTATGTGTACCTGCGGATAGGTGAACATTGTGCCGTACTTCTGCGAAAGTCCCAGACCAGTAGTCTTCACAAGCAGATACTCGTTGCTTTCAGGAGTAACACTGCCGAATAGTTCGTATTCTGAAGGATTGGCGAGATACATCTCACGTGTAGTAACGGCGATGTTTTCGGTCTTGCCCACGCCGATATTAGTAGAATAGCCTACGAAGAGGTCGCCGTCGCTTCCCACATACTGCGGGTCGCTACTTGTCTCGAAGCGTGTGGTAGTGGTCATCGTCTTAGTGTCAGAGTCAGTACCACCGATTGTCTCACTGTGAGAAGCACCGAATGAGAATTCGTTCTTCACATCGTTCTCGTTCACCACTCCGGCACCAAGACCTGTGAAGGTGATGACCTTGGCACCAACCTTTGCCTCGTTGTTCAATACTCCCTCGTTAGTAACATTTCCCTCATACGTACTTGTAGAAGTAACTGTCACGCCCTTCTCAAGATAAGCATACGAGTTGCTTCCCGGCGGGTCGCGCAGCACGAAGAGCACCTTGTCCGGTCCGTTCGTAACGAAGTCCGAACCTAAAGTCTTTGCACCAATTACGATAGCCTTAGTGTTTCCCTTGCCATCAAAGCCACCCTTCCAGTTAATTGTTGTAGAAGATGTGCTTTCGCTGTTTTCGCTGTAGGTCATATCCATAGCGGCAGAGCGCAGGGCCGAGGTCATTTCCGGATTGTTCACCTGGAATGTCCATTCTGCCTCACCCTTCTCGTCGGTAGTGATGTCTTCTTGCGTTCCGTACGCAATGTCGCCTCTACTGAATGACAGCTTAGCCTCAGGCGTTGGCACTATGTCTTCCTTAACGCCATCCTTACGTCTGCCGTCCTTATCCTTATATTCGTACACCTCCGCTGTGGTGATGTGATAAGTGACGTATTGTCCCTGCTCATACACCGGCACGCCGAGTGTGTAAGGCTGTGTAGCATTGTCAGGATCGTAGGTCTTCACCTTTATGGTCTTTGTCTGATCGAGTGTAGAGATGCCGAGTTCTTCCTTTCCGAAGAAGTCCTGAAGCTTACCCTTCACCTTCTCCTTCACGATGATTGACGGAGTATAGCGCTTGATGAACTGCTGCTTCTTGTTGTAATATACGGTGTCGCTGCAATTGACAAACTTACCCTGCGTAGAGATAGAGTCGACATAAGCATTCACCTCGCTCTGCTTTGCAAACTCGTTGCTCAAGTTGAGGTCTTCGCCACTGCCCGGGATGTTGTCATGGCCGGGCACCACTACATTAATCTTATACTTCTCAGGAATGAGGTCGGCAAAGAACTCACCCGTCTCGGCATTAGGATAAATCGTAATCTTGTTGCCATCGTACACTACGCGGTTGTCGTACTGCTTCTTGGCATATACACCCTTGAAGTGGTTGAGGGTTTCCTCGTGCTTAGTGGCGGTCATTTGGTAGGCATCGTTCTGATATGTAAGCTCGATGCGTACGTCGTCAGCGAGGTTGTTCTTCGAAAGCGAGTGACCCACGGGGAACGCTTCCTGCTTGGTGCCGCCGGCAACACGTCCGATGTATCGTACGGTTGTAACGTCAAAGATTTCGAATCCGTTGTCGTCGTCCTGATAGTTGCGGTCGGTGCCGTCGCTGTTGGTCAGCTTGCCGCCGTTCTCAAACGTATGGTTGGCGAGCACTGCCTTCACCTCGTGCTGTCCTACAGGTACGCTTATGGTGAACTGTCCGTGAGCGTCGGTCTTCACGATGTTGCTCTTGCCGTCCATTACGGTGACTCCGTCCACGGCGAACGACACTCCCTCTACGGGCACGTTGCCACCCTTGTACATCACCTTACCCGAAATCTTGAACGACGACTTGTCCGTGAAGTTCACGGTGTGGCTCTGTGCCTGCGAGTTGATGAGGCGCAGCTCCTTTGCCGATGCAAACTGATGTATGCCGAGTGTCGGCACAATCATATACGTAGTTCCGTTGCCAGTGTAGGGCAGCGAACGAATCTGATAAGAACCGTCTGTAGCTGTGTAGCTGCTGTAGCCGAGCTGTGCGGAAGTAGGAATGTCTTTCGAACTGGTCGTAACATTCGTAGCCACACCATGGTTCATGTTGTACTTGGTGCCCTTGTACGAGATATCGTAGAATGCGTCGTCAACCGAATAGTCGAAGGTGTAGTAAGCCTGCAGACCGTCCTCATTACCTACGAGGTAGCGGTTGTAGTCGCTTGCGATGGTGTCAGCATTGAGCGCCTTGTTCCACAGACGCACCTCGTCTATGGCTCCTTCGAAGCCTTCGCCCATCACCACCTTATTGTTGTTGCCCGTAATCTGAGCCGTACGCTCGGCTTCTGCCACAGCCTCACCGTTTATATATATAATAAGGTGTGTAGCGCTTGCCACGGCTGAGAGATGCACGAACTGGTCAGAAGAAACGTATTCGCTGAGCTTCTTCGGAGTCTTCAGCGTCTGAGTGCCAGCTGTGAACTCAATCTTCTTGCCGTTATATGCCAACTTGTACATGCCCGGCTTCTCGATGATGGTGCCTTCCTTGGCTGCTCTCACCCATGCCTGAAGCGTAACTGCTTGCGTGGCGTCATTCAGAAGCTGGTCGTTGTCGACGGTAAGATTAGACGCACCGGTGAACACGTACGACTTGCCCGGAACGCCCGAACCTTCCGTAGGCTCAGCACTAACCTTTGCGCCCGACACAGCCTGGCCGCTCTCGAACGTCACGCGTCCGTAGATGTCGCCTGTAGGTGTACGGAAGCCAACGTCCGTGAGCGCCTCGTCGCTCTCAAGCAGTTTGCCAGAACACATCACCTGTCCCTTGATGCGATAGTCGTAGACGATGCCAGGAATGGCGTTCACGTCGTTATAGTAATAGTCGTTCTGAGCCTCGTTGCCCTCAGTAACGGCTATCTGCTTATAGTCTGTATCAGGAGCGCCATGCTCCTTGCGGTTGATTACGAAGCGCTCAAAGTTGCCTTTGCTGCTCCACGCCAGTTCTACACGGTCTGAGTAGTAGCCCTTGCCGGCTGTGAACGCAACAAGATTGCCTATGCTTGTGGGCATGATTGACTCAGGCGCAGCCACCGTAGGCAGAGTGCCGTAAGCCTCGGTAGGCTTCACCGTGAGACGGTAACGATATTCGTTGCATATCATTATCATGTCGTCAACATACTTGCCGCTTAGGAATTCTTCCTTCGACAGCTCGATGTTGTCGGTAGTGTTGGTTGTTACGTTGATACGGGTAATCACCGCTTTGGTGCCCGAACTCCAGATGTCGCCCTCTGTCTGCCAAGTGATAGTGGCAGTCTTGGCTTCCTCGTCCAGCACGGCATGTACAGAACCTGCTGTAACATTGCTGTGCTTTGCAGAAGCCGATAGAGAAGTATGCTTACTGAAAGCGTTGTTCCACACGTCAGAGTTGCCTGTATGCGAACGCTTAATGCTGAATTCATAATTCAGACTCTTGCCTAAAGGTACGTCAAACTCATAGCTGTATGCTGTCTTACCAGCCATATACTGGATATTCTGTGTGGTTGTCTCCACAGCATTTGTAGCCTTGTCCGTACTCTTGATTGTGAGCACCATATTGTCCTCAATGCAGTTCTGCGTCGGAGCCGCACTGAGATTCCAGTTCACCTTCGCCTTGCGCGTCACCTGATTATAGTCGGCGCTGATTTCCTTCACCTGCGGATAGGCAGGGCGCGTGTGGCTGTCACTGAGCGTAGAGTATGTCACCTGTTTGTTATAGCTTGGCGTATACTTCTGCTTCACCTTATAGTCGGAGAAGTTGTCAAGGCTCATCTTGTCAGTCGGAACGAAGAACGAACCGCTTGTATTGCTTGCACTGACCGAACCTATTCCGCTTATTTCCTCTCCCGCCGAGTTACATAAGACGAAAGAACCGTAGCTATCAATGGAATAGTCGGAAGCCTTTCCGTCTTTCTTAAAAAAGATGATATATCCAGGAGTACTGTTCAACACGTAATATCTGCCACCGGTTATCACGGTTTTCGTACAACCATAATCTGTTTTTATGTTAACCGTATGGGTAACATTATTATCGCTGCGTCCTCTACGCCACCATTTACCAGTGTATGTAACGCTCTCGCTCGAATTGACTTGCTTCAAAGGAATGATAAGTCTTAAATAATATGCTTTCTTATCATTGGTCGGATCTGTCGATTTGCCCAGCCATTGAACATACTTGTAATCGATTCCGGTAACTTGGTCGCCACCAACCTCAAGACTCGTCCATTCATCTTTGGATCCTCTAAGTTTGATTTCCTTACCTGCTACATTCACAGTGAGATAACCATCTTCGCGGCAGAATCCGCAATGACCATCACCGCTGGCACCCCAATCTTGATATACGCGGATATCAAGTTCAAGAGTAGCATTAACCGGATTGAACCGTTGCTTAATCCAAGCATTGTTCCAATCGTCTGCCGACGCCTTCTGCACTGAGAACGCCATCAGCATCACGACACAAAGGAAGAACTGCATGAATCTTCCTGCAGACGTTCGCATGGAACGCCGCGTAGAAACAGAATTGCCTGCAAACCGCCTGTCCAGATAAGGAGGAGGTTGCTGAAGTCTTCTTCTTTTCATTTTAATGATGTTTTAGAGTTATTGATTAATTTATATTATGTGATTTCGTTTCACATTACAAAATTAGACTTTTTTATTAAAATTAAGTGTCTGATTGCTGCGTCGCTGTGTCTACTTCCAACAAAAAAGGTGTCCACTTCGTATGAAGTAGACACCTTAACAGTGTGTATCTTAACGGGCTATCATGCTTGCTTGTCTCGCCAAGCGACAGGCGTGCATCCCTCTTTCTCCTTAAACACTCTGTAGAGATAGGAGCGTGAGGAGAAGCCACATTCGGAGGAGATGATGTCGTTGCTGAAGTTAGGATTTTCCATCATCATCTTTTTGGCAGCATTGAAGCGTATCTCGCCAAGCCAGATTCGGAACGTTGTGTTCTGACACTGGCTGAAGTATTGCGACAGCTCGGTTTTGTTGATTTCGAGCAAATTTGACAATGTCAGCATATTGACTGTGCAGTCCTTATAGACTAAGTCGGCACACCAATGGTCGAGGGCAGACCGGATGAAGGCAATTCGTGAGGTAGGTAGCTGTTTGGAGGTTTGCTCACTGCCGGTCTCAGGCGCAGACTGCTGCACGTCACACTTGACAGACTCTTCCTCGCTTTCAGCGTTGACAGCATCGGCGGTCAGATTGTTACCTCTTTCCTTATCCAACAGTTCTTCAGTTGGGACATAATTGAAGCCGAGCGCCACAAAATTGACGATGAAGAAGAGCGTGGCTACGAGTCCGAAGGGACCTATTATATATAGCGACTTAGTGGAAAGGATGGCAAACGGGATGATGGTGGCTGTGATAAAGAGCAGCGTAAGGCAGGCATAAGCATATCGCGTGAAAGGGCGCATGTCGGTGGCTGTCATCGTCTCAAGGAGCTTCTTCCGCTTGTTCATCTCTATTATTATCATGTATATGCAGTAGACAATATTGCCCAAAAAGAGAGCAAGCATCACGTAAAGCCATGCGCCAATGTTCAGGGAACCGCTAAAGCTGTAGCCCACAGCGAAGGCGGCAAGCATGGCGGCGTATACGGCGGCGCAGATAAGGTTCATTTTACGGCGCTTGGTGTGGGTAGCCTCAACGTTGTAGATAGCCATCGCGAAAAGCGTGAAGCAAGGCTGATAAACCATTATGTTGATAACAGCACCTAAGTATGTGCTCGTGGCGCGGAAGCCATAGTGCATCTGCAGGAAAAAGTGTGCTGCCATCAAAAGCAACGCCGAGGATATCATCCAGCGCGAATACTCGTACCGCCGATTTGTCCATCTTACGTGAATACGCGTGACGGCAAGGAAGAATGCGCTGATAAGCATTAATATCAGACATGCAAACTGTAACAAATATAGCATAGTATATAATTTTTGTATGTACGTATCAACAAAGATACACGCTGCAAAGATAGTGCAAACCGAAGGCAGAACACCAAGCTTGCTTGAGTGTTATGCTGAGGTGCAGCCTATCTTCTGCAAAGATAGTGCAAACCGAAGGCAGAACATCAAGCTTGCTTGAGTGTTATGCTGAGGTGCAGCCTATCTTCTGCAAAGATAGTGCAAACCGAAGGCAGAACATCAAGCTTGCTTGAGTGTTATGCTGAGGTGCAGCCTATCTTCTGCAAAGATACGCAAAAAAAACGTATCCGTATATGGTGTTTAACAATTATTACTGCTCAAACGCATATCTGTTTGAAAAAGAGTGAGTAACTTTGCACCCTCATACAACAACAATAACATTACTAATGAAAAGGAAACATAATCCGAAACAAATCAGCACCGTATTATCGGTAATCATGTGCCTGTTTGCTGCCCTCACGCAAACCGCTCATGCTAAAAACATCGCCCCGCAAAAGGCGGCGCAGATCGCAAAAAAGTACATCACTATCCCACACGACAACGCCTTGAAAGCTCCGGCTAACGGCACTCATCAGGCAGCGGAGGCTTCGTACTACTTGTTCAACGCTGCCGACGGTCGCGGCTTTGTGCTCGTTGCGGGCGACGACAAGATGGGCGAAGTGCTCGCATATAGCAAAGAGCACACGCTCGACACGCTCAACGCCAACCCCTGCGTTAGGTTGTTGCTCGAAGGCTACAAGCAGGGCTACCAGGCACTGAAGGAGGGAACAGTTGTAGCACACGCTCCTGCACGCACCGGACTATTCACCAAGACCGTCACACCCCTGCTCAAGAGCAAGTGGGGACAGTCCGAGCCATACAACGAGCTCTGCGGCTATCCCTACACGGGCTGCGTGGCTACGGCTATGGCGCAGATAATGTACTATCACCGCTGGCCTGCACAAGGCAAGGGCGAAAACGGCTACAAGGTAGCTGCCTATGACGACGACGTGTACGTCGACTTCTCTCAGTCGCACTACGACTGGGACAACATGCTCGACGACTACCGCTATCCGGTGCAGCCCACGAAGGAGCAGCGAGCAGCCGTGGCTCTGCTCATGAGAGACTTCGGCGTGGCATCGTTCATGCAGTACACTCCGGCACTCAGCGGCACACAGGGCGTGAACGCATACAACGCGCTGCAGAAGCACTTCGACTATACGGCTGCTTACGTGACAAAGGCGATGGAGGGCGCAACACGCTTCTCCGAGATACTACGCGAGGAGCTGCTCAACGGCTGCCCCGTCTACCTGGAGGGTCGCCCTGCCGGCTCAAGCTCGGGCCACGCCTGGGTTACCGACGGCTTCGACGAGAACGGACTCTTCCACATGAACTTCGGATGGGACGGTGGAGGCGACGCCTACTTCTCGCTCACCAACCTCAGCCTGCAGGAGACGGGCGACGAGTTCGGCAACAAACCGCTCGCGTTCAACCGCGCCATCACCGCCATACTCGCCCACCCGAACAACGGAAAGTATCCCGCAATAGACCCCGGACTGATGGAGAACATGCCGCAGCTGATGTTCAACGAGGGCGGCACGTTCACGATGAAGGATGCCGCAGACAAGGCGTTCGACGCACACAAGGAGCAGACCATAGAGATGACCTCGTTCGTAAACAAGGGCAAGGCGTTCAAGGGCGACGTGGGCGTGGCTATATACGACGCTGAGGGCAACTTCAAGAGCGTGGCTTACTCGGACGACCACGCCACGGGCGGATTTACGCAGCGTATCTTCGGCGACTACGGTGGCAGCATGGGCACCGACAACCTCATGGTGCACACACTCTCTACAAAGGTTAGCTTCGACGGACTTGCCAACGGCTACTACCGCCTCGTGCCCGTATGCGCAGCTATGGGCGAAGACGGAACATGGGGCGGCTTCCTGCGCATGAAGAAGGCTCCGACAATCGAAGTGGAGCTCACCGACGGCAAGGGTCGCATCTCCGAGATCTGCTCTACGGAGAATGTCGTCTTCCAGCTTATGAACCAGCCACGCCTCTCTGCCAGTGCGGAGCAGGGCGAAAGCATATACGCCTACTTCAACCTGAAGAACCTCAACGGTGTGCCACGCGACTGCTATCTGCGCGTGCAGCTGCTTGACGAGGCTAAGCAGGTGGTGCTGAACACACGCGTCGACCAGCTGACGGAGATTGAGGGCTTCACCGAGATGGAGATACCCGTAAAACTCTCGATACCCACCGACCTCGCCCCAGCACGCTACGAGGTGAAGCTCGAGGCGACACGCGACCAAGAGGAGACCGACTTCTACCCTATCAACAACATACACGACAAGGATGCAGCTTACATCGAAGTAGTGAAGGCTGAGGAGAAGCCGCTCATGGCAAAGGTGGAGGTGTTCTTCAGCGACAACTCGGAGCAGAAGGTGGAGTCGGGCGTACTCGATATGTCGCAGAGCGGACTGTTCAAAATCGGCGTTCTGCTGCGCACTAACGAGAAACTCTCATACGAGGGTCACGTGAAGATGATGTGCGAGGACGTGGAGTGCTGCGAGCAGGTGGCTGTCAACGGCATCGACGACGACGTTACAGTGTCTTCTGCCTTCGACATTCCGCTCTACAGCTACTGGCTGCGCAAGGGCAACGTGCCGTTCGAGGACGGACATATATATAAGGTGATGATGATGGGCACAAAGAACGGCGAAGACATGGAGCTGAAGGTGGCAGACGCACCAGCAACATACATCAAGCGCGAGGGCGACCTGCTCACACTCACCAACGACATACCAACCAGCATTGAGTCGGCTGCGGCTCCTACCGTAAGCGTGAGTCGCGAGGGCTCGCAGATTGTTGTCACCGGCGAAGGCATCAAGAGCGTAAGCCTCTATACCATCAGCGGTGAGCTTGTCACCACCTCACCATCACACCGTCTCAACATCCCAACACTCAAGCCCGGCGTGTACGTGCTGCGCATAGAAACAGGCAAGCAGACACATGTCTACAAATTCATTCTCTAAGACTATAGAAATCAGCACAGCTCTTAGGGCTAAGCATCGTAGGAGGAGGGTGTGTCAAAACTAAAATATTTGGCAAATTGAATAGCAAACGGTTCTAATCGTAGGAGGCTACGGCATTCCTGCCGTAGCCATTAGTAACTGAAATACAACTGTTTGCAATGACTACGGCAAGAATGCCGTAGTCTCCTACAGTTAGCCATTCATCACAATTCTATAGTTTTGACACACCCTCCATTGCAAATAGTTGTAATGATTTGTATTTCTGTTGTTAATGGTGGTGTGTCAAACTCATAAATAGCACGCCCCGAAGGGGCAGAATCACATAGCCCAGGGCGCTGCCCTGGGCTATGTGATTATTGGGCTTTCAGCCCGCATTAATTGAGTTTTGACTCACCCTCCTTTTGTTTTTATATACATAGCAGAATATTTTTAACAAAAAACTCTGCATTTCTCCCATTCGTGTTGTTTTATTTCATATATTTGCAAAATCTTTTACAGAAATAACAACCGTAAAGCAACGGTGCGCAATCGTTATGCAACGACCAACCACTAATATCTATTATCAACCTAATAAATAAAACGTTATGTACAACATCCCCTCAGTATTTTGGCTGATCCCGATAGCCAGTGTTGTAGCATTGGGAATGGCATGGTTCTTCTTCCGTTCGATGATGAAGGAGGACGAAGGAACAGACCGAATGAAAGAGATTGCCGAGCATGTACGCAAAGGCGCAATGGCTTACCTCAAGCAGCAATATAAGGTTGTGACAATGGTGTTCGTAGTGCTCGCCATCGTCTTCTCGTTCATGGCTTACGTGCTGAAGGTGCAGAACCCGTGGGTGCCGTTCGCTTTCCTCACCGGTGGTCTGTTCTCCGGTTTGGCAGGCTTCTTCGGCATGAAGACCGCCACCTACGCTTCCGCACGCACTGCCAACGGCGCACGCACCGGACTCGACAAGGGCTTGAAGATAGCCTTCCGTAGCGGTGCGGTGATGGGACTCGTCGTCGTGGGTCTCGGACTGCTCGACATCGCCATCTGGTTCGTCGCTCTCAACGCCTTCTACGACGGAGAGGTTACAGCCCTCGTCACCATCACCACCACTATGCTCACCTTCGGCATGGGTGCTTCGACGCAGGCTCTCTTCGCTCGCGTAGGCGGTGGCATATACACAAAGGCTGCCGACGTGGGAGCCGACCTTGTGGGTAAGGTAGAGGCGAACATACCCGAGGACGACCCACGCAACCCTGCCACCATCGCCGACAACGTGGGCGACAACGTGGGCGACGTGGCTGGCATGGGCGCCGACCTCTACGAGAGCTACTGTGGCTCGATACTCTCAACGGCTGCCCTCGGCGCAACGGCGTTCGCCATGAACGCAGACATGCAGTTGCGTGCCGTCATCGCACCAATGGTGATTGCGGCTATCGGCATCTTCCTCTCGCTCATCGGCATCTTCCTCGTGCGCACCAAGGAGGGCGCAACGATGAAGGAACTGCTCCACTCGCTCGGCCTCGGCACCAACGTCAGCGCAGCACTCATCGCCGTTGCCACCTTTATTATATTATATCTGCTCGGCATCGAGAACTGGCTCGGACTCTCGTTCTCCGTTATCAGCGGCTTAGTGGCAGGCGTGGTCATCGGTCAAGCCACCGAATACTACACCTCGCATAGCTACGCACCGACGCAGAAGATTGCGGAGGCTTCGCAGACTGGTCCTGCAACGGTTATCATAAAGGGCATCGGAACGGGCATGATATCGACGATGATACCCGTCGTGACCATCTCCGTAGCCATCATGCTCAGCTACCTCTGCGCCAACGGCTTCGATATGTCGCTCTCAGCGAAGTCGATCAGCACCGGTCTTTACGGCATCGGCATCGCTGCCGTAGGTATGCTCTCGACGCTCGGCATCACTCTCGCCACCGATGCCTATGGACCAATCGCCGACAACGCCGGCGGCAATGCAGAGATGAGCGGACTGGGCAAGGAGATACGCGAACGCACAGATGCGCTCGACGCCTTAGGCAACACCACCGCAGCTACGGGCAAGGGCTTCGCTATCGGCTCGGCTGCTCTCACGGCTTTAGCCCTCCTCGCCTCTTACATTGAGGAGATAAAAATAGCTATGGTACGCGCCGTGGATAACGGCAAGCAATACTTTGACGCAGCCGGCAACCTCTTCGACCCGACCAACGCCACAACTATCGACTTCATCGAGTTCTTCCAGGTGAACCTCATCAATCCGAAGGTGCTCGTAGGAGCATTCCTCGGAGCCATGGCTGCCTTCCTGTTCTGCGGACTAACGATGGACGCAGTAGGACGTGCTGCTGAGTCGATGGTGCAGGAAGTGCGCCGTCAGTTCCGCGAGATAAAGGGCATACTCGAAGGCAAAGCGACACCCGACTACGGCCGTTGCGTGGAGATAAGCACACGCAGCGCACAGCGCGAGATGCTCATCCCGTCGCTGCTTGCCATCATCATACCTATCGTCGTAGGCTTGGTGCTCGGCGTGGCTGGTGTGCTCGGTCTGCTCACAGGCGGCTTGGCAGCAGGCTTCACCCTCGCCGTGTTCATGTCCAACTCGGGCGGAGCGTGGGACAACGCGAAGAAGATGATAGAGGAAGGCCACTTCGAAGGTAAGGGCAGCGAAAACCACAAAGCGACTATCGTGGGCGACACCGTGGGCGACCCGTTCAAGGACACCTCAGGACCTTCGCTGAACATCCTCATCAAGCTCATGTCGATGGTGAGCATCGTGATGGCTGGTCTGACTATCGCCTTCCTGTAACAACATCTCAACACCTCAACATCTCAACACCATATAATACGTTGGTGCACTTGAGACAAGTGCACCCCCTTAGAGGCGACTCGCCAACACCTCAACACCTCACCAACCAGCCCGAAGTCCACATAAAACTGAGACTTCGGGCTTTTCTTTCCCCAACAGCAAGTCCACACAACCGAAAATACTATGCATTTTAGCAAAGTACAAGTACTCGCTTTGTACATTTTAGCAAAGTAAAAGCATTTATTTTATGCATTTTAGCAAAGTAAAAGCACTCGTTTTGTGCATTTTAGCAAAATAAAGACAGCATAAAACACTATAAATCAATTAAATTATGTATATTTGTAACGTATGTAAAAATCAGCTACATAATAACATTTTAAAACACAATGATAGAAAGCATAATAATAGCAATAGTAGCAGCCATCATAATTGGCGCAGTAGTGTACTCTTACAGCAAGAGAATATCGGAGCTGAAAGACATGCACAACCAACAAACAGAAGAGCTGAAAGAAGCGCACAGCAAGCAAATAGCCGAACTGAAAGAGGCGCACGAGGCGCAGCTCAAACAGGTAAAGGAGACACAGGAGAAGCAACTGCAGCAAGCAAAAGAGACGCAGGAAAAACAGCTGCAGCAGGCAAAGGAGGCACAGGAGAAGCAGATAGAAGCACTCCGCGAGATGAACCGCGAGCAGATGCAGAGCCAGATGAAGCTCATCCGCGAGCAGATGCAGACCACATCGGAGGAAATTCTGAAGCGACGCCAGGAGGAGTTGGGCGAACGCAACAAGGAGCAGGTGTCGAAGATAATCGATCCGCTGACGCAGAGTCTGAAGAGTATGAAGGAGGCTTTCGACAAGTCGAAGGAGCAGCAGAGCGAAGCACTCACACGCCTTGATGCCACGATAAAGGTGAACATGGAGAAGAGCGCAGCCTTAGGCGAGACTGCCGACCGACTGACACGTGCGCTAACGGGTGAGGTGAAGGTGCAGGGCAACTTCGGCGAGCTGAAGCTGAAGCAGCTGCTTGAAGACCTCGAACTGAAGGAGGGCGAGCAGTTTGACACGCAGGAAACGCTGCGCGACAAGGCAGGCAAGCAGGCAAAGGGCGACGACGGTCGTGGACTCGTGCCCGACTTCATCCTCCACTTCCCGAACAACCGCCACGTGGTGGTCGACTCGAAGATGTCGCTCACCGACTACGAGCGATACATGAACGCCGAGGACGGCACACCTGAGAAGTCGGAGTATCTGAAAGCACACGTGGCAAGCGTGCGTGCGCAAGTGAAGCGACTGGCACGCAAGGAGTACACGAAATATCTGCCCGACGGATACAACCGCCTCAACTTCGCCATCATGTACGTGCCTATAGAGGGCGCATTGAACCTTGCGCTGCTCAACGACAGCACGCTATGGCGCGAGGCTTACGACGAGGGCGTGATGATTCTCGGTCCGCAGACCATGTACATGAACCTGCGTGTATTAGAGATGATGTGGACACAGGTGCGACAGCTGAGCAATCAGCAGGCGATGATGGACGCAGCGAACGTCGTAGTGGAGCGCGTGCAGGACTTCGGTATGCGCTTCATCGACGTGGAAACGAGCATGAACAACACAATGGAGAAGATGACGAAGCTGAAGGTATCTACGGCGGAAAGCGGCAGAAGCATCATCACCGCTGCAAAAAGTCTGCTGAAAGCCGGAGCGAAGGAGAACAAGAAGAAGAAGTCGCTCGACGAAATGGACAATACTGTGTTCATCGAAAGCAACGAATAAAAAAGTCCTCGAAAGTGAAGTGACCCCCAAAAGTTGGACAGTTTATAACCTGTCCAACTTTTGGGGGTCACTTCATTTTAGGATATAGTGGAAATATATTGATGAATATTCAAGATTCTATTCTAATCCCAAAAAGGAAGATTATCCCATGCACCAACAACAGAACCAACAGCTGCACCAGCTAATATAGTTGTACCGCCACTTGCTACTCCTGCTATTTTATTTGCGCTCCAAACACTTATTGCACCACCACCATCTGCCTTAGCCCACTTCTTTACGCCGTTTTTAACACCTTCCCAAAGCCAATGTGCTCTTGTGTCTTTTCTGTCGGTTAATATTGACACCCATTTGTCAGAATTATTATGCCAATAGATGCAAGAATTATATGTAATTCCTGCTACGAAAAATAATCCATCAAGTTCTTCTTTAGTCAAATTAGGATATGATGATTTTACTTGTTCTATTACAACAAGTATTTCATTATCCAAATTGTCAATATCTAACTCTTTAGAATTGAAAAATTCGTCATAGAACATGGTCAAATATGCAGGGATTTTTTCTCCATTTTCAGATGTAGCTCTTGTTTTTCCTTTAAAGGCATAATTATCAACTATACATTCTTTCAAAAAAGAAGAAGAGGGAAAATTCCCATTGCTCACTCGTGTGTTGGGCTTATTATCAAGATTGATTCCCTTGTTGGCTATAATAAAAAGGTTTATGCATGAATCCAGCGCATTTTCATCATTTAGAATATTTCTATTTACAGAAATTGGATTTTTCTTGAGTAAGTTATAAAAATTATCCAACATAATATTATGTTCAATAGTTGTTAACTTACTTTTATTGAGTTGTTCTGCTAATGAACTTTGATTAGGTTGTTCCTCAGTTTTGATGTCATCGTTAGAACAAGAAGAGTAAAGGCCTAATGAACATAGGATTAAAAGAATACAGAAAAAACTATTTTTTTTCATAATCAAAATAAATAAATAAAATTGTTATAATAAATGTAAAGATCACGCTCTTAAAAGTTATAATGTTCTTTAAGCTAATTTCTATTTCGTCAGAAAATAAACATTCAAAAATATTAAATATCCAACATATTAATAATAGAATAATAGGAAACGCCTTTTTTCTCATATATTTTACCTTAATTCCGCAACACTATAAATATTAACTCTTATAACATCCTGAGCAACAAAAAGGTCTTAGACAAGCTAAGCGGCAAAGCCGAGCGGCCCAGGATGTTGCCATGTCAGAAGATTTACTTAACTTAGTGTTGCAAAAAAATAATCAAATAAAACCTCATTAGGCGTGGCAAAGATACAAATAAAAACCGAGAAACTCACATCTTTTGGTGGTATATTTCCAATTATGGAGAAATTAGACAGGATGTTGTCTCGTACAATAGACTCCACCTTAGGTTTGCGTAGCAAAGTGTATGGCTATCAATGTAGCGAGATAATCCGTTCGCTGATGTGCGTATTTTACGAAAACGAGTCGTTTTAGAAAGATATCCGCAACCTCAGATATCAAAATATTACAGGTTGCGGATTTTAGGTATAATTGAGAGTTGAGAATTTAGAGCGCGTCAATCACGCTGCAGATATCACCGAAGATGCGTGGCAACTCGCCGAGTCCGTTGATGTGGTGGTGAATGCCTTCAGCCTTGTACCACTCGATGAGCGGAGCGGTCTGGTTGTGATAAACGTCGAGGCGTTTCTTTATTGTCTCTGCGTTGTCGTCAGAGCGACCGCTCTCCTGACCGCGCTTCACGAGACGAGTCATCAGCTCGTCCTCCGGAACGTCGAGCTCAATCATAGCAGCCACCTTGTGTCCGCGCTCTGCGAGCATCTTCTTCAGGGCCTCAGCCTGCGGGATAGTACGTGGAAAGCCGTCGAAGATAACGCCCTTATGCTCCTTGCCGAAGCTGTCATACACACTTGCGAGGATGTTTACCATCAACTCGTCGGGGATGAGCTGTCCGTTGTCAATGAAGCCCTTGGCAGTCTTGCCAAGTTCTGTTCCGTTCTTGATCTCGTTGCGGAGAACGTCGCCTGTAGAGATATGGTTGAAACCATACTTCTCAATCATCAGGTCGCTCTGAGTGCCCTTGCCTGAACCAGGAGCACCGAAAATTACGATGTTTTTCATCTGAATTCTTTATTATGTAATGTTATTGTTTACTCCTACTCCACCACTGTATAGATATCGCGCAGGTTGCGTCCCTGCTGGTCGTAGTCGAGTCCGTAGCCGAGGATGAAGTCGTTTGGTATCTCGATGGCTACATACTCTGTGTCGAGAGGCACCTTCAGACACTCCGGCTTGAGCAGCAGTGTGCAAATATGTACCGACTCCGGCTCTTTCTCTTTCAGCTGATTGAGCAGCGTCTGCATGGTGAGTCCCGACTCGATGATGTCCTCAACGATGATCACGGTGCGGCCCTTGATATCATCGTTCAAACCGATGAGCTGCTTCACATTGCCTGTAGACGCAGTGCCCTCGTACGACGACATCTTGACGAACGATATCTCGCACGGCACATTAATCATACGCATGAGGTCGGCAGCGAACACGAACGAGCCGTTGAGCATGGCGAGCAACAACGGGTTCTTGTCTGCCATATCCTTGTTGATACGATCGGCTACTACCTTTACTTTCTTAAGAATCTCTGCTTCAGGGATTGATACCTTGAAGGTCTTGTCCTTTATTTTTATCACGCTCATAGGGTACAATATTTATAATTAGGTGCAAAGTTACTGAAAGTCTTGCACATAAAAAAACTGCAAGCATATTTTTTTGTATTGTCTTCGGTTTGCAGTAACTTTAAATAAGTTACGCTGCACCTCAACAATAAAATATGCGAGCATATTTTGTATTGTCTTCGGTTTGCAGTAACTTTGCACGCATGAAACAAAATCAAGCATCTTTGAGCAGCAAGCAGTATGCTGTGCCGTTCATCCTCATCACCTCACTCTTCTTCATGTGGGGTTTCGCACGCGCTATTCTCGATGTGCTCAACAAGCATTTCCAGAATGCGCTCGACATCAGTATCACACAGTCGGCTCTCATACAGGTGACCACCTATCTGGGTTACTTCCTCATGGCTATCCCCGCCGGACTGTTCATTAACCGCCAGGGCTACCGCCGTGGCGTGGTAAGCGGACTCCTCCTGTTCGGATTGGGCTCATTGGCGTTCATCCCCTGCTCGATGTTGGGCACGTTCTACGCCTATCTTGTGGCACTGTTCATCATCGGTTGCGGACTGGTATTCCTTGAGACATCTGCCAACCCATATGTTACAGAGCTTGGCCCCAAGGAGACAGCCACATCACGACTCAACTTCTCGCAGTCGTTCAACGGCGTAGGCTCCATGTTCGCCACACTCGTTGTGGGCAGCTTCCTCTTTCAGGGTGCCGACGGCAGCGCAGGCGGCGATGCCGTGATACCTTACACCATCATGGGCGCGTTCGTGCTACTCATAGCCGTGGTCTTCGCACGCGTACAACTGCCTGAGATAGTGCACGAGAACGACAGCGACACCAAGCAAGGCGCGCACAACCTGAAGATGCTCTTCCGCAACCGCTGGTTCGTGTTCGGACTGCTCGCACTGCTTGCCTACGAGGTGGCAGAGATATCCATCAACTCCTACTTCATCAACTTCGTGACGGGTCAGAACTGGATGAAAGCATCTACCGGCTCCACTATCCTCACCATCGGCTTGGGCGTATTCATGCTGGCACGCTTCATCGGCGCGGCTGTGATGAGCAACATCGCTGCCGAGAAGTATCTCGCCGTGTGTGCCCTCGGCACCGTGGTGTGCATAACCATCCTGCTGCTCAATCTCGGTCGCGACATATCGGTGCTGGCACTCATCGCCAACTACTTTTTCGAGGCTATCATGTTCCCCACAATCTTCGCCATGACCTTGCGCGGACTCGGCGGACTCACCAAGAGTGCTTCGTCGATACTGATGATGACACCGGTAGGCGGTTGCGGATTTCTCTTGATGGGCATCATCGCCGACTCTACCGACAACTTCACGCTGCCGTTCTTCATACCGCTTGCAGGCTTCGCATTCGTGCTTGTGTATGCGCTGCGATATATAGCAAAGAAATAACAAAAACGGAGGCCAAGCGGTCTCCGTTTTTGTTTTCTATCATCTATCACAAACAAAGAATATCTGCAAACAATGCCGTAATCTGCAATATTTTCAGTAACTTTTGATAAGTTACGATGCGTCTCGACAAAAAAAACTTGCAAGCAGTTTTTTTATGTGCAAGACTTTCAGTAACTTTGCAAGTTGTCAATCGATTGATTGATTGATAGTTGTCCTTTTATTCATCTATAAAGCATAAATACAGACAATGGCAGAATCTAATTTCGTAGACTATGTAAAGATATATTGTCGCTCGGGCAAGGGCGGCAGAGGCTCCATGCACCTCCGACACGTGAAGTACAACCCGAACGGCGGACCCGACGGTGGCGACGGCGGTCACGGCGGTAGCATCTACCTGCGTGGCAACCACAACTACTGGACACTGCTCCACCTGAAGTTTCAGCGCCACGTCTTCGCTGAGCACGGCGGCAACGGCGGTCGCGACAAATGTCACGGCAAAGACGGCAAGGACATATACATCGACGTGCCCTGCGGTACGGTGGTGTACAACGCCGAGACGGGTAAGTACGTGTGCGACGTGATGCACGACGGACAGGAGGTGCTGCTGCTCAAGGGCGGCAGAGGCGGACTCGGCAACTTCCAGTTCCGCTCAGCCACCAACCAGTGTCCGCGCTACGCACAGCCGGGCGAACCGATGGAGGAGATGACAATCATTCTCGAGCTGAAGCTGCTCGCCGACGTAGGTCTGGTGGGTCTGCCCAACGCCGGCAAGTCGACATTGCTCTCAGCCGTGTCGAGCGCACGCCCGAAGATTGCCAACTACCCGTTCACCACGCTCGAACCGTCGCTCGGCATCGTCGACTACCGCGATCACAAGTCGTTCGTCATGGCAGACATCCCGGGCATCATCGAGGGAGCGAGCGAAGGCAAGGGACTCGGTCTGCGCTTCCTGCGCCACATCGAGCGCAACTCGTTGCTGCTCTTCATGGTGCCAGGCGACACCGACGACATCAAACGCGAGTACGAACTGCTGAAGAACGAGCTTGAGAAGTTCAACCCGGAGATGCTCGACAAGCACCGCGTACTCGCCGTGACGAAGTGCGACCTGCTCGACGAGGAGCTCATGGACATGCTGCGCGAGACGCTGCCCGACGACCTACCCGTGGTGTTCATCTCTTCTGTCAGCGGTTTAGGCTTACAGGAGCTGAAGGACACCCTGTGGAAGGAACTCAACTCGGAGAGCAACAAGCTGCAGACCATCACCGCCGAGGACACCCTCGTACACCGCGACAAGGATATGACACGCTTCATGGCTGAGCTGGAAGCAGAGGGCGAGGACGAGATTATCTACGTCGACGACGACGACATCGAGGACGTTGACGACGTGGAAGACCTCGACGACTTTGAATACGAAGAGGAGGCAGACAATGAGTAACTCTGCGCTGCGCCCTACATATTATAATATAGCCGATGGCGTGTGTGCATTCTCTACCACACGCCACGGCGGAACCAGCGAGGGCAACCACGCCTCGCTGAACATCAACCCCTACTGTGGCGACAAGCCCGAGCACGTGGCTGCGAACCGCACGCTGCTGGCAGCCGAACTCGGCATCAGCACCGACCGCCTCATACTGCCCCACCAGACGCACGGCACCGAGACACGCATCATCGGACCCGAATTCTGCGCCCTGCCCGAACGCATACGCCAGATGCTGCTCGAAGGTGTCGACGCACTGCTCACCAACGTGGAGGGCGTGTGCATCGGAGTGTCGACAGCCGACTGTATCCCAGTGCTGCTCTACGACGAGGAGCACCGCGCTACGGCAGCCATACACGCCGGATGGCGCGGCACACAGGCACGCTTCGTGAGCAAGGCGATTGCTGACATGGGCGTGGCTTACAAGACCGACGCGAAGAAGCTGAAAGCGGTTATCGGTCCGGGCATTTCGCAGAAGAACTTCGAGGTGGGCGACGAGGTGTACGCCGCCTTTGAAGCTGCAGGCTTCGATATGACAACACTCGCAAAGCAGGAGATAAAGCGCAACGCAGATGCCACCGACCCCTCCAAATTGTTTGAGAAGAAGTGGCACATCGACCTAATACTCGCTAACCGACAGCTGCTCGAAATTGCAGGTGTGGCTCCAGAGAACATCAACGAAAGCAACATCTGCACGTACGACAACGTAGACAACTACTTCTCGGCACGCCGCCTTGGCACCGAGTCGGGACGCATCTACACGGGCATCATACTATAGACCAAAATAACTATAATGCGAATAAAGAACCTACTATTAGCCATAGCCACACTCACACTCGTGTCGGCAACCCCCGTCAAACATCAGTTCACCGCTGCCGAACAGCAGCAGATAAGCATATCCACACCCGGACTCTTCAGTCGTTCTAACGCCTTCAACATCGACCTCGATGCACTGAAGCCGAACGAATACTCCTTCCCACTGCCCGTGGGCAAGGCGACGCTGCGCAAGAACAACGTAGTGGAGATAACCACCAAGGACGGCGATGCCGTGAAGGCAATGTTCGAAGGCACAGTGCGCCTCTCGCGCAAACAGCCCGACAACGGTTACGTCATCGTGATACGCCACCGCAACGGACTCGAAACCGTCTACGCCAACAACGCCGAGAACGTGGTAGAGGTGGGACAACACGTGCGTGCCGGACAGACCATAGCCATCGTCGGACAACGCGGTGGCAAGTTCTACTGCGACTTCTCTATCATGATCGACGGCAAACGCATCAACCCCACCGCCGTTGTGGGCATCGGCAGTCACCGACTCCACCGCCACACACTGCTCTGCGAGAAGCAGTACAACTACATAAACGTGTCGACCATCGGCGAGAAGGTAGACTTCGACGACAGCAAGAACTTCACCACCGAGGACGTCTTCACCAAACAATCGACCTACAAGTGGAACCTCGAAGAGATGAAGAAGGGCACATGGGCATACCCGCTGCCTGGCGCAAAGGTAATAAGCCCATACGGAGGCAAACGCCGACACAGCGGAGTAGACCTGAAGACGAAGCCGAAGGACGAAATCGTGGCTGCCTTCGACGGCGTAGTGACACGCTCAGCAACCCACTACGGCTACGGCCTGTGCATCGTCATCAAGCACGCCAACGGACTCGAAACGCTCTACTCCCACCAACATAAGAACCTCGTGAAGGTGGGCGACAAGGTGAAAGCCGGACAGGTTATCGGTCTGACCGGACGCACCGGACGCGCCACAATCGAACACCTGCACTTTGAAACAATATTCAAAGGACGCCGCTTCAACCCCAACCTCATCTTCGAGCACAACTCGCGCGGACTGCAGAAGGCTACACTCATACTCACCAAGAACGGCGGTATAACGCAGAAGCGCAACTAAAAAAGCAGGCAGACAAAGCCATCGGAACATCTGCCAAAAACAACCCTCAAATTGCCACGGCGTGGCAACATTGTTTGCTTAGCATGTACAATGACATTGCCGCAGCAGGCAAACAACCTTGCCACGCTGCGGTAATTTGAGGGATGTAAAACTGCTGCCCGACGAAAATCTCGAATGCACCATTTTTAGTTATAGGATGTTAAAACAAGAAGTTTTTTCATCAAACATTTGGTGGTTACAAAAAAATGCTATACCTTTGCACTCGCTTTCAAGAACAAAGCAATTGTGAAGCAAGGGCGTTTAGCTCAGCTGGTTTAGAGCATCTGCCTTACAAGCAGAGGGTCGGCGGTTCGAATCCGTCAACGCCCACACAAAGCGAACAAGTTATACAACTTGTTCGCTTTTTTTGTTTACCTACTACGCATTAACACCACAAATCACATTATTTCGGCTCATATAATATTGTTGTGTTTTTAACAATCTGTATTTCTTATGCAAACAACT